>BNJT01001810.1_pt1 | contig 116874 bp, 156 predicted proteins | sample 8540491 | NCBI WGS metagenome assembly BNJT01 (sample SAMD00202455, study PRJDB9452) | human saliva metagenome | host: Homo sapiens | reverse complement strand
TAAAGTTATTACGTATTGCTGAACAATGGATTAAGAGTCTACGTATCGAGATCTATTGAAAGGGCCATTTTACAGTTCTCTCGTTATTCTCGTTCTAATTTTGTTGAACAAGACGAATTGGTATATTTATATATTTAAGTTAGAACCACTAGTGCAAAAAAACTAGATGAAACGATAGTCATAAATATAAATTTATGATGCAGGGATTATGGCATATAATCACATCGGGATAGTAAAACGGCGGGAAGTCTTGTTTTGAGAAATGTAAGAATATTTGGTGTACACACATGTAGAAGACTATTTGGAAACATTAAATCGTCGTGTTGTGATGCTGAAAGACCAATATCAGTATGAGGGAAGACTAGAAACTGTGGACGAAGTTTTGTTGTATCATGAGGAATTAGATTCTTTTACGTAATATGCTGTTTTCAGGAAAAGAGGTGCCTAGTTTATTGGCAAAGGCGCAACATTGAGCCAAAGAGGACAGGTATTGGTCTTTACATGAGAAATCCTGAGGCAGAAACTTCTTTACAGGCCTGGACGAATTTACATAATCTTCTGGATGATATACCAGATATTCAATGAATTATTATATTACTTCCTTTTCTTATCAGTTACACTACTATATTGATATGGGAAATCGAAAGTTATGAAATATGCGCTTCAGATTCTTTGGTAAGCAGGCTGTGATGGACCAATATGTATTTACAAAATATGACTGAGGAAGAAGAAAAAAATCAAAGCTATAAATTTGCCTTTTATGTATTTATAAAAGCTCTATACATTCTATGCGGATGATATTAATTCTGATGAAAAAAAGAACGCTTATAAAATGGGCGGCTAACCCTAAAGATAGTGCCAAGCTACATTTGAATGACATCCATGGGAATCGACGATAAATACTTTTGCCCTCTTATCGATTCGGTGGGAAGCCAGACTATACAGAAGGATTCGTTGAGTGCATGCAAATAGTACCAAAAGAGAGCCATTGGAGAATATCATTACAGCTGATTAATAGAATATTATACAGCTATCGGGATGCAACTGCGACAGAAGAGAAGGCAGATTTACAGACATACAGCTAAAGAGGACTCAACAGAAGCTGAAAAGAGAAAACAAACTGAAACTGACCATGAAAATATGGTTGGTGTATATGTTTAAGTAAACACATGGTAATAGTATTCTTCTAGTATCTTTCTATGGCGACGCATGCAGCATGATATACTATACATCATCAATAAGACATCTAGTTGTACCACTATGAATGAAAGGATTACGCATGATTCATTTATTACGTGGTAAACCGACGTATGTCAATTTCGCGCGCGGTATGTTAAAATGCGTTTGCTCGTATCTCCATGGCGTACCATGGTTATCTAAAAGTTTTTTAGGCGGTGCGCCAGGGTTTTATAAGGTTGGCGCCATGTTAGCGCCATTAGAGTGCCTGATATTACGAAGTATTCGGAGTGTTTGCAGATGAGTGAGTTCCCTTGGGGATTATTAGTACGGCTTATTTACCTGGATTTGGGCATTGCTCATGTGCGGTGCCTTTTACAGCAACCTTATTGAATCTATCAGCAGGATTTTTGCATGGGATTACCCATCAATGGGCTTTGTCGCACTTGCTATATTCTCATGGCGGTGGGTGGACGATATAGTGTCGATCATTCTATTCGGGAAGTAACTGTTGTGCGTTGCCCGTGGCGTTCTTAACTAGATATGGCAAAAGGAGTTCCCAGCATGGCATACCTCTTTCCTCAAAACGGTATTTCATAATGTTTCTTCGAGGCATATTGCGGTCTTTTTATGGTCTGTGAATTAGGGAAGCACGTGGAACGCCACAGAGGCTACTACGCGCAATCATAACCTCAGGTGGGGCATGGGCTTCTTATACAGTGATTTAGGAAGTACGGAACCAAGGCTACCTCTTACAACGCATCATTTTCATCAACTTATCACTCCATCTATTGGGATTTTGTAATTCACAACTACCATCATAGGGTATACTACACAGTTACGAAAGGTGGTGAAATGGTGGAAGAGTTACTTTTATTGTTATTACTTTCTGGCGTGTTTGATGACTAATCGGCGTGACCGATTTTTGTGGTAGTGGAGTAGAAAGGATGAATGTTACCTTATATGGACCAGCGTATTATTTGGGCGAAATTTTACCATGAGCCTAATCAGCCTAAACGCGCCACCGTATGGTTATACGGTATGAGATTATAATTTAATATGTATTGATGCACAGCGATTCGATGAATGGTTGTTTTTAGATGAATAATTTATAGAATGTTACAATTCTATAGAATTTGTGGTACAATACGTTGTGGTATTCCTGTGACTGTCATCGTCATGCTGAGACAGAGACCATGTAGGATTTATGTACTGGACTTAGCACATAGTCATGCCTTTAAATTCAATACTAAACAACCATAGTAATAGAGTTAGCGACCCAGCAGATATGCTCATGAATATATGGTACGGAGAAGTACCAAATGTTTTAAGAATTACTACTAGGGTATAATGCTGCAAGTAGTGTAGTACACATACATAGAGTTGCGATAGAACGCAAAACAACACCATTTACAAAGGAACAATTAGAAACGATTATCGCCCAATATCCGACACAATTATCTCATTATTTATGATGCGAAGGGCATTATGGATAATATGCGCATTTTGACGCTTTCAACTGGGCACCAGGATTCAAACAATATTTCGCTGTGAAAGCAACGCCAAATCCATATATTATGAAAAATGATGAAAGAAATCGGCATCGGCGCCGACTGTTCCTCTATGGCGGAGCTCATTTTGAGCGAGAAGGTTGGCATCACTGGGATGATATCGTTTTCCTCCAATGATACGCCGTACGAAGAGTACAAAAAGCGATGGACCTTAAATCATCATCAATTTGGACGATATTACGCACATTGCATACTTAGAACAACATGGTGACGTCGATCGTTTCTGTTTCCGTTACAATCCAGGTTCGTTGAAAGAGGGCGGTAACATAATTATCGGTCTTCCAGAAGAAGAAATATGGTATGACGGAAGACAAATTGTAGTTTATCAACTATCTAAAAGGAAAAGGTATTGATGAACTCGGTTTACATACGATGGTGGTGTCCAACGAACTTGACATTGACGGCTTAGTAGGCACAGCGGAGTTGATAAACCAATCTGGCATTGCGAGTAGCATCAAACGGTGAGGTATCTTTCATTGACCTGCGGTGGTATTGGGGTAGCTCTATAAACCGAAATAAACACCAGTGGATTACAAAGTGTTAAGTGCAGGTGTGAAAGAGGCTTACGATTGTTTAATCGTGGGTACTGGTCAGCCCAATTCGTTAGCCTATGAATGTGGTCATGGTAACAGGCCCTTACGGTTATTTCTTGCGGCTACAGCTGATCCATAAAAAGGAAATCTATAAGAATTACATCGGCTTAGGATGCGTGTATGTCTAACTGATGCCTTGCCTTGTATGGTTCTTACCACCACATTACAGTGATGGGTAAAGAAATGAGCCCGTGACGATGACCTATGATGTAACTGGGTCTTATGTGAAAATAATGATGTTTGTATTAACGACCGTCAATTACCAAAATTGACATGGGCGATCGCATTGTCATCTGGCGACGCTGGAGCACATGGTGGTCATGCTATGTACCACCATAATGGTAAATTGCTGATCTGCTGAATTGTTATTGCATGAAAGATGGAAGTGTCACATTAAATTGCCGACAGAAACATTGACGATTATTTCGTTACATTAGATTTTTAATTTATAATTAGAAACGTAGAGATTATCTCACATAGTGACTTTGGTTTATAGACATGCTTTATGTACTTGAGAAACTGTTATAACGCTCAAAGTAATGGAGTATATGTCTATTTCTGTATCTACCTACCCAAAGGAATGCTAAATGTATGTTCACTCGGGAGGCAAATAGAGGAGTAGAGTAAGTGGAGTTTAACTTAGAGATATATATTCATATTTTGCTCAACCATTTGCGTGATACTGAGATAGGTTTCATACAGGTGAGAATCTTACACATACCTATAGAAAGGGAGTAGTATGGAGACCCCTAAATGCTTTATATCCCAAAAAGTAGGGAAATAGCATTTACAATATTGATAAGATTCGTATAATAAAAATTGTTGAGTCTCTGGTAGAGAAATTAAATTTCAATATGCTATAAATGAATAAAATGGTATAACAACATATCATTAAAATCAGTGAAATAGTAGAAATTAACTTGTGTCTCGTCTATACAAGGTATAATACAGATAGTGTTATTTACTATTTTAGATGTGTGTCAAAGTTATGTTCTCATACTATGAATATGACAGCGGATTACACTTTGGTGGAATCCGTTTTTACGGTATTCAACATATGCTAAGACCTAACGAGTTCTTTTGTATATAGTAACTTATTTGATAAGGAGTGACATACGTGGCAGAATTCACTTCGCAGAAAATGTGCGTGCCTCTATTGAAGAGAAAGAAATCTTAAAGGGCATCAATTTAACAATTAATAAAGTGAACCATGTAGTAATGGGCACAAACGGTGCTGGTAAATCTACATTGGCAAACGTAATCATGGGCAACCTGCTTATGAAGTAAACAGAAGGCTCCATCACGGATGGTGAGAATATCACTGAAGTTGCTCTGTAAACGATCGAAAGGAAAAAAGGTATTTTCATGTCTTTCCAACATCCAATTTCGTACCTGAATTATAGAAAATTTCATCTGTACTGCTAAAATACAATTACTGGTGAAAATGTGTGCTTGGCTTTCAAAAGAATTGAAAGCGAAAATGGAAGAATTATCCTTGATACATCCTAGCAAATCGTTATGTAAACGAAGGTTTCTCTGGTGGTGAAAGAAAGAAAATGAAATTCTTCAATGTCTATTTTAAATCCTAAATCACGTCCTTGATGAAACTGGATTCTGGTCTTGACGTGATGCTGTTCGTATCGTATCCGAAGGGGTGAACTGTTTAATAACGAAGATACAATACGTGGTGCTAATTATTACTCACCACAATCAAATTCCTTCAAAAATTACAACCAAACTTTGTACACATATCCTCAATCGATGGTCATTAAAAATCAGGCTCTGAACCTGTTCACAGAAATCGAAGAAAAGGCTATGATGCATACAAAATTTTAGCATAGGAGTGATCTCATGGAAGCTAGAAAGAAAACTCAAATGGAGGAGATGGATTGCGGCGTCTATGACATTCGTACGAATTTGATTTCTCCATAAATCAGTTTCGGTTTAACAGAAGATATTATTCGTGAAATATGGGCTAACAAAATGAGCCACAATGGATGTTAGATTTCCGTTTAAAATTCTTTTGAAATTTACAATCAATTAGATGTTCCTAATTGGGTACCTGATATTAGTGCTTGAATAAAAGCTGATATCGTTACCTATGTAAAACCTAAAATTGATATGAAAGAAGACTGAACGTTCCAGATGATATTAAAGAGACATCGACTGTCTTTGGTATCCAAGACAGTTTGAAAACTTTGGCTGGTGTAGGCGCTCAATATGACTCTGAGGTTGTATATCATAGTATTCAAGAAGACTTGATTCGTCACAAGGTTGTATACTGATATGACAGCACTACACGAACATGAGGATATTGGTAAAACAATATTTCATGACATTAGTGCCACCTACGCATCATAAATTTGCAGCTTTACACGGTAGTATGGTCTGGCGGTTCCTTCGTGTATGTACCAAAAGGAGTGACTGTAGATTCCATTGCAGTCCCATTTCCGTTTGAATGCACCAGGCGCAGGCCGTTTGAACATACTTTGATTATTGTAGAAGAAGGCGCGAAAGCAATAATTTTATTGAAGGTTGTTCTGCACCAAAATACAATGTACAATTTATATTGGTTGTGTTGAGTTATTCGTAAAAGATAATGCGACTTTGCGGTATTCTACTATCGAAAAAATTGGTCTAAAAAACATGCATACAACTTGGAATACAAAACGTGGTCGAGTTGGTAAAATGGTACAATCGAGTGGGTATCTGCATCCTTCTTTATCTGCGGTATCTTTGCTTATATCCAATGAGTATCTTGGCTGGTGAAGGAGCATTGTGGAATTCACAGGCGTTACATTTGCTGGGAAGGACAATATTTAGATACAGGGCAAAAGTTATTCATGCAGCACCACAACAAGTACGTTAATTTAAATCTATTTCACAGGAAATGCTATTTACCAGGTGTCTTGAACATCAAAAATGCAGACCATTCTAAAGGACAGTATCTTGTGAGTCCTTATCGTTAGACCAAGAGTCTCAACTGATACCACCATTCCATCTATTACTATTGAAAATGATAATGTCGATTTAGGCACGGAAGCGAAAATCGGCCGTATTTCCGATGAAGCCGATTTTCTACTTAATGACTCGTGGTATTAGTGAAGAAGAAAGTTAAGAGCAATGCTTGTACGTGGTTTCGTAGAACCACTTCTAAAGAATTACCATTAGAATATGCCGTAGAAATGAATAATTTAATTACCTTAGAACTTGAAGGTCTAATGGTTAGGAGGTTAGGATGAGCAACACATTACATTTAGTAACGAATTGCCTAGACCGACCTTTCCGTTGGTTAAAAGGTAAATCACAGAGAGGCAATGTATGGGCTGGTACAGAACGTGCTGCTAGTGACGGTTGAAGGGTCCAAGCACGTGCTGTAACAGACATTACAACAAAGGAAGTATTAGAACCTTCTTATGAAGGTGTCTCATGCAGGTGCTAACTGCGGTGATGCATCGCATCATTTACACATATTAATCACATGGCTATCAAGCAAGTGCCGTGGCTGGTGCAAAAGAAGCATTGACCATAGTTCTTGATGGCACAAAGGTGCTGTCAGCGAAAGAACACGCCTACAAATCGGAGCGGAAAAAGACTCTACGTAGAGTTAACACTTTGCTTGAAAGGCAGTTTGACCGACGGTCATGTGGGGTTACTTAGCAAATCGTATCCCACAGGAGCGTCTGTGGTGTTCAAAAAGAGTGCAATTGTTAACTGGTAAAAGTGCAACACTTTGAACATCGTTACTACACGAGAGTAGAAGAGTCTCGCGCGCGTTGAGCCCATCAGCCATTGAGTTGGGTGGATCACGAAACTACTTGAACTACCAAAGAAAGATTTGCTGCGATTATGCAGAAGTAGAACATAATGATTTAGGCTATTGGTGGCACGGGTACTTTGGTACATAGTATTTGACGTCGCTATGTTGATGAAAACATTGGCAGAAAAACAATCAGCAATATTAGACTTGGGTGCATTGAAGTGGTCTTCTATCATTCCAGTGGTACTTTGGGATTTCTTGCGGTGGTGAGCTTGGCATCAAGAAGGTGCAGAAGAAGATACATGCATATTAACACCACAAGTTAAAATCCATCTCTTTACGTTGTTGTTATGTAAAGAGAGTATAATAGATATCTGGTAATCACTGCATCCAGGTGCTGGTCACAGACCAAAGCTAAACTATTCTATTTAATGAGCACGTGGTTTCAGCGACGAGGACAGAAACACATCACTCGTAATAGAATCCATGTTACGACCATTGATCGATCGTAGTGGCAATGACGAACATGGAAGAAACTGCCTTAGCAGTACTACGACAGTATAATTGAGAGATAGTATGAAACCAATAGCGAGAGGCATATAAAAAGATTTTTCCAATTTTAACAAGAACTCATCGTTGATTACAACCGCATTGCTTACTTAGATAGTGGTGCCACTACACAAATTCCAAGTGCCAGTGATGAGTCATAGGAAACACATATATGGCAAAATCACAATGGGAATCCCCATCAGTGGGGCCCATGTGCGCTATGGAAGCATCCGAGGGCCTATGAGAGTGTTACTCATGTTGATGTGGTGCAAAGCGCTTTATCAATGCTCGCAGGCGAGAAGAAATTATCTTTACTCGAAACATGACAGAAAGCTTGAATTTAATTGCTCATTCTATGGATTGGAAGCATGTCAAAAGCAGAGGATAAAATCGTCATTGCTTGGCGGACGTCACGCGAACTTGGTGACATGGCATATATGTGTACGATAACGAGTGCTACACTTGGAATATATGTACTTAGATGGAAACGGAGTCACATTAAAGATGGTGAAAATGGATAAAATTGACGAGAATCCACAAAAATTGTATCCCTGCCCATGTAGAGTAATGTGTTAGGTATGGAAATTTCCAGTTAAAGAGCTGGTGGAACGTGCTCATGCTGTTGGTGCATGGCTGTCCTAGATGGAGCGCAATCGGCTCCTCAACAAGCCTTCTATTGATGTGCAAGCCTTAGATTGTGATTTCTTCGTATTCTCAGGTCATAAAATGTGTAGCTCTCAAGGTATTATTGGTGTGGTGTGTGGTAAATATCCACTTATTAGAAGACATGGATCCATTCTTGTTTGGTGGGGACATGATTGAGTATGTGAAAGAACAAAACGCTACAAACATTCAGTGAGAGTACCTTATATATATTTGAGGCAGGGCACACCCCAACTGCAATGATGGTGCTGTCACATTAAAGAGGCTGCCATTGAGTATTTTGGAACAGTTTGCGCATGGATGCTATTCCATGAATATGAACAAGGAATTGGTGCGCTATGTATTACCTAAACTAGTGGCTGTGCCACATATTCATCGTATTGGGTGGTGCCAATCCAGAAGAAAAGGCATGGAGTCATTGTTTCACTGTGGATGATGCGTACATCCTCACGATGATGCAGGCAACCATCATGGATAGCCATGCGAAATGCTAACACGTTCTGAGATCATCATTGTGCGGCTGTCCCACTAGGTGTGCTTACTATGGAGTACCGACATCCAGCACCATTAAGCCATGTATACTCATACTAGAAGATTTAGACCTTTAAGTTTTGGAGCCCTGAAAACAGTTCGGACCAACCATGGAAGCATGTCAGAGTAAGGAGAACAATACCATGAAAATGCATCGAGGTATACGGAACTGATTTTTGGAGCATAATAGCACAAGCACAAGGGCTGTTATTGTGGGAGGTGTTTACTGCTGAGTGAACATGGTCATAATCCAAGTTGCGGTGATGGTTAACATTGCAAGTTAATGTGAGTGAGCAGCATTGTAATGAAGATGCAGCGTACACTGGTTCTAGCTGTGCCATCAGTCAAGCATCGGCGTCTATGATGATCGAAGCTTGCATCACATGGAAAACAACTTGGAAGAAAGCTGTTGTTTCAACGCTGGTGGACCTATTCTCAGGAATGATTAAAAGAAGTGACTGATGAGGAAGAGGAGAGCTAGAGCCTCGAAGATGCCATAGCCTTGCAAAAATATTTCCAATATGCTCGCTCGTGTGAAATGTAATGATGCTAGCTTGGCATGCTAATACGTGAGCTTGATTAAAGAAATAATAGGAAGGCTGTCACAGAATGTGATACTCCGTTCTAGGACAGCCTGTGTGTACTTTGAGTGGAAAAAGGAGATGGGTCCCTTGGGACCTATCTTCCTAGATACATGTGTGTGGTGTATGTTGTGGGACCACCATTGTCCTTCTTGGATGCTCTTTTAACAGTTTGACCACCCGGGACCACAAGCCTCTACCACCGCAAGCACCAGTGATACCGGCGCTAGTGCGATCTACTGTTGGGGGAATGTGTCATGCAGCCGATTCAGGGATCCTCTACACTGCTCTTGTAATGCACTACGGCAGGTACAAACTTTTGTTAATTTATCTAAAATGGCCGTAGGAATTTGATTATCTTCCATGCTGTCCTCCTATATGAGAGAAACTTTTCTATGTACGGTATCTACTCTTTACTGTGTGGGTTGTAAAGGTGGTACTCTATCACCAAAGAGTATGTATCTTCCTACCTAAGAAGATATATAGACTTAGTATACTTTATTTAAGTGGAATTTGACATATAGGAAATAATTAACTTTTTACTAATTATATATATGAGTCTATATATATGCAACGCATTTATTTTGATGATAGGAGTTAGTATGATTGTGTTAGTGCAGGTTAGATGGAACGTTAAGCAACAGATTCTCGCGAAGGAGTTCGAATCTATGCGTCATGCTTTAACGAGTATGAATCATCCCATTCCTGAGTGAGGGATGGCCGTTACAATTGTTGATAGCTGCTGTTGGCGGATTCTTTTAGAGAACATTTGCCATATGACAGATGAAGAGGTGGAGCAGGCCTACGGCTACTGCAAAAGCGAAGTGTGATTCTAGTGAGGAAAATATGAAAATGCAGTGTATCCTCAAATTGAGGAGCCTTTAAAAGCACTGGCTGCAAGACTGCGGTGCTTATGTTGGAATTGCTTCACGGCTAATACCAGAGAGAAACAAGCTGTGAGGATATTATTAAGCATTTTAAATTGAGATCCATACTTTGAGGTCATCCATGTAAGGAGCCAATCGTGAAATTGGTTTGGTCCACCAGCTGATATTTTGAGAAGAAGTTTTGCAAGATATGGGAAACCATTTACGCCCAAAATATACTTTCGCGGTAGATGGTGGGAGATCGTAAATACGGTATGGGAGTGTCGCCAAAGAGGTGAACTGCGTGGCTATGTAGTATCCATGGTCATGGTTCAGTGGAAGAATTAGAGTCTGCTGGTGCTGATTATATCTGTGAAAGCCCATCCGCTATACAGTGAATATTGCGGTGAATGATACATTGTTATAAGTGAAAAGGAACGTTGACAAAAGTCGTTCAACATTCTGCGATGGCTATACCTGCAATCGTCCTTCAATCATAATAGGAACTTCTTTTTCCGTCATAGTGGTAGCCCACGAGTGTTCATTTTTCATGACCAATCATAAAGTCCTTGTGTATGTGCGTTAACTGGGATGTATTCAGTCCTTGTGCTCGTAAATCTTCTTGAGATGATCCATCGTCATATTCTCCAAACAGAGTTGGAGTATGCTGCGCCCAATGCCAAGTGAAGCACAGGAACGCATTTTCATCGTACGAGGTTTCAAAGAAAATCCTTGTGGATTGGCTAATAGGGGAGTAATGGTCTGCAAGGCTACTTCTCCAAGATAGCAAGAGTCATCACGTTTCGATGAGAGTTTGCGTTAACGCAGTCACTCCGCGACCTTCTTTTTGGCATTGTAGTCAACGACTGCCACCATCTTTAGGGTGTGATGTGGAAGTCTTCGATACGGTTTCCTCATGCGTCGATGGTTTCGTAGAGCATACGACTACCATTGGCACCTACGTATAATGAAGCTGGAAAATACTTCTTCGAGTGGAACAATGGCATCAAAGATAGTTCCCTTTTTAGATGATTCTCTGCCACCTAACCATAAGTGACCTTCTGGCATTTGTAAGGTTAAGTCTGTGGCCCACCATTTGGACAAGTGCAATGTAAGGACACTCAGTGTAAATCATTCAGTGTTTTGAGTGCGCTTAGCTAATCGATGCTAAATGGCTGGCGAAGGACTGCTTCTTCTGGTACGTGTTTCATGCAGCTGGCAAGGTAGGAGATTGTATTCCATAAGCGATTACCTTTTCTTCTTCATGCCCCTCATAGCGACAATCAGCCCATGTGGTGTGGCTGCGCAAGCTAACGCACCAAGCGAGTAGAATCCATGCAGTGGCCTTCGTGATAAAATTTGAGTTAACTCTACCCATGCCGCGAGAGGCGAGACGAATCAGAAGGCACGCCTTCATGGGCAAATGGATTGGCACCGATTAAGCTAAAATACATGCGTTGGAGTCCAGGATAGTGGTGATACATATCTTTCAAGCCAAAGGCGCGAAGTTGGCAAGACATCGCATCTTTTCACGTGGGACAAACGACATCTGCAGTCACCGTACTACGCCAGTTGATGTGCACATCTTTGGCACCCAGTGCATAGGCCCGCTCATCGACGATGTAATACATAAAGTCTTTGTTCTCTACATCACGTTGGTGACCAACAGTTTGATCTTGTTGTTGTAAATTGACGCCCTCTTTGTAGTAAAAGTCGGGCATGTGTATGATCTTCTGCTCATAGTACCTCCAAATATATACTGGTAGTGAATTTTGTAAAGGATGCTACTCATCTATGACGAACCTTTTGTTTGAAAGGATGTGATGAATGAAGAGCGAAAGTAATCTCGAAAAACGAATTGGCATCATTGTATGCCTCATTCCTACTGTGTGTATGTGGATGCTATCTTATTATAGTGATACGCAACGAAAGGCGATGGATCGCGTCGGATGAGTCCAAAGATTGTCAAACGAGCGTCAGACAAAGGAAATCGTGGTGGTCCAGTGGAGGAAGGAAACGAAAGGAACATGATTTTGGTGTATGTCACAGGGCTGTAGAAGAGGCCAGTGGCCAGGCGAGCTACAAAGTCCTGCGACGGTGAAGGTCAGTATGGAGGCCAGTAGCGACTATTGCCCCTACTGCAGATGTGAATCATCTACAGCTACAGGGCCTACGCAGAGGAAAGCGTCACATATCCATGTGAAGATTTTAACTTTCACGGTAGCCCAGAAGAGTCACGAAAACAAAATACGTCTATCGTCAACGATGAGCTAACGGAGGCAGATTTACAAAAGAAGTGTCAGGTATCGGTCCGGTATGATGGCGAAGATAGTGGACCTATCGCCAAGGAACATGGACAACATTTCAAAGAGATGTAAGAAGAATTGCGACATGTGAGGGGCATGGGACCTGCAGTGTATAAGAAATTGTGGAGAAAGCACGATTGTAGTCAAATGGTTACACAGCCACGACCTACGCGTTACCAGCAGTGTTGGGCATGTTATTAGGAGCTTTGTGAGCGTATACGAGAAATGAATTATATACTTTACCTCATGTATTGAGTTTAGTATCATCACTATATTTGGCAACTTTGAGTAATAGGGATGCACGGGATACAGAACAAAGACATATCCATAGTGTATTACGGTATGTGGTGGCCATGATGGGTGTATATGTTGTGTGTTTACAGGTATGGGGTATCTCCTTCCTGACAGACCGGGTTTCATCACATTATTTTGAAGACAAGACACCATATTATGGTGCTGATGGTGCCTATTATGTACACAGTTAACTAGTAATCCACAGCCTACGGTGACGCTACAGACGGAATTATGACCATGGTGGATGCTGATGTGGAAGGTATGAGACATAGATAAGAGTATGAGTACCACTGAGCATGTGCCAGCTAAGGGATAGTCGTATCTGCATATATGTCAGCCAGGAGACACATATCTATATGGGCGACCGCCACGTCATTCGTGTGACACGTGAGAGGCTTTGACAATTACGAACAAAGTGGATCTCTGTCTCATGAAACGAGACATATCAATGATGGGCTACAAAGGAAATTTGTACCAAGGGAACATAGAAGGTACCTGTATGCGGTAGAGAGAGACTCTGGGCATGACTAGCTGATACGAGGTGTGCTATCGGTGCTTGCCAGATACAGGTCCACCACTGGGTGGCACAACAGTTTGAAGAGAATCTAGATCATCCACTGACATTGCTACCTTAGGACCACTCTTTTGGTGCTAGGGCGGTCAATATGTGCTATATTACGAAAACGATGGTATTGAGTTATCTCAGTGAAACAGGGCTTATTCACATGTCGGTGTCGGGGTCGCATATTGGCTTTGTTATTCCCTCATCACTACTGTCTTTGCAACGATTGCAGTTACGTAAAAGGCACAGAATTTTCCATCACTTGTGCTTTTGATTCTACTGTACTGACTGTCGTGGGCTGGAGCCTGCCCGCTACATTCTGCCATGATGGGTACTGATTAAGGCGGGTATGTGGTTATGCATGGAGGTACCTACCGTGCCTACGCATGCCCTATTACTATCTGCCTTATGTTTAGCCGTTGTGCCAAACCATTGCGTGATGAAAGTTAGTTTTGTCTTATCCTTTGGGCTCTACCTTGCGTATCATTGGGTTGCTATCGTCCCTATGTGTATCGACTCTTTCCGCCAGATCCTTCTAAAAGGTGTGGCAGTATGTATCTCGACCCAAGTTCTCATATTTCCCATGGAATTATATTATTTTTCATATCCTCAGCTTTCTTAGTGATTTTGTCTAACCTGATTTGCTGGGGTCCCTTTGCTAGATATAGTCATCATCGGAGGACTGTTACTTTCTTTCCCTCAATGTAGTAGTATTACCTTTACGTAGAGTTAGCGTCTCTTGGGATTCATATCTCACAGAAGCTAGCATGTGTCCTCTTTATGTGCGTTCACGTAACCTGGGTCTATTGTGGTCACCGGCTCATGCCATTGTGGCTAGCAGGAGTATGGTGTACCTAGGGGTGGCGTATGTATACTGGTGTATTAGCTCTGAAGAGAGACACGATTCAGTGTAGCATGGAATAGGATATGGCTAGCATGGCACTTTTGATAGTAGGTCTGTTGCCTTTCAGGGTTGGCCATATCATATGAAAGCTCAATGGTTCAAAGTGAGCTCCTATTGCTGCATCTTCGGGTCCATAGCACATGATGGTGTAAGACGGAGAGAACTTTCCACAGAGGAGCCTTGTATCAAGATAGCTAAGAATGGAGATATTTCACCACGGACTTTGAAACAATGTAGATGCCTTGCATCATCAGGTGACGAATCCAGTGGGATACAGGTGCCTTTGATGGGAGGGATATCCAGAAAGGGTATGCGGCTGCAGACACCTTAGAGCAGCTTTACAGCAAAGGACAAGCTGGTAAAGAGATAAAGCGCTGAATTGGCCTATCCGCACCTTCACCAGAAAGCAGGCTATGAAATCATTGCGAAAGGACAGAAGAGAGTTTCACTCACCCTCGAAAAGAAGGAGAAAAAGTTCAAGAAAGTAGTGTAATGCTAAGAGAGAAACAACGTGACTGTACGGCCTTACCGCTAGCAATCAGCTGTTGTGCTACCTCCAGAACGAGGAGCGACACAATTTATCGTGTGGAACACCTGCATACGATCAATTTGATGTGGAGGACGCAGTATATTGTAAGGTAGCGATGAAAACAATGTAGTCAACATTATAAGAGGTGACAGATGGTTACATTACTTCTATGGAGATGAACCACAATTATTAGAAGACAGAATCTCTTACATCAATATACAGATGGACCTTGCTTTACCTTGGTGAGGAGCAAGGTCCCGGGTTCATTTTCTAGGACAATTACAAGAAGTATCCCTCTTTGGTGAGCCACGAGTATTTTTGTTTGTCCATTTGCCCATCTTTTGATAAACCGAAGAAAAAGATGCATCTAGAATGGCAAGCTTTACAGGGACTATTTACAAAAAGCTATCGAGGAGAAGACCCGATCATCCTAGTATCCAGAAAGCAATCGACGGACGTTTGCAAGGAAAGGAAAGCCTTTTAGGGGCTAGAATCCCTTAAGTTTGAAAAAGTAGAGGGAGAGTCTCTTCAGTGGATACAACAACAACATTGTAAGGACACATAAGCACTAGATTCCTGATGGCATGGCTATCACTTACGAGGACTTGGTCGATTTGTGGAAAGATGTGCCCGCCAGCATTTTACTAACAGAATTTGATCGATTGTTCCTACTACTAGAATCGACGACAGGAGCTATTTTTAGAGCATATATGACGGACTTTTGGCGGAGAAAATATTTTCCCTGCTTTAGCATGCTTTTGATACATGGCCGGTGCAATGGACATATTGGCCAGATTTATTCATGCTTAGCAGAATAAGGAAAGTGTAGATATGGCGATATGGCTTGTATGTGCATAATCAAATGCATTTTGCAACTCATGGTCGATAGATGAGTGCCCATTGTGGGATGACATTACCGAGATTCAAAGCTATATTTAAGGAAAAGGATGAAAACCAACCCTTTATGCGATTAAATTAGCCTCGAAGTACGTCGATTCAAAATCCAGCAATGTGAGCAACGTTGATTTAGCCAGCTGTATCCATTTGATTTTGCAGCCGTCGAGGCATAGCAGATATGATGATCAATTTCAAGACATATGTTTAGCCCTATTGCGCAAAGTGGGAGAAGTATGATGAAATGTTATCATATGGTACTAAAGGGAGAGTCTAAAGTAGTATCTTTACCTTTTACTTGAAAAACGGAAAATTGCACATATTAGGTTCTCAGTTGTGACAGGAACGATGAGATGAGGCAGTGCAAACACGTATTGAGGAAATTTACGAGTCCATTGGCTGCACCTCCAGAAATTGTGGATACTGGCGATTTCATGAACCAGCTTGTTCTCACACGGATGCCCCATGAGGCAAGAGTGCGACGATGCCGACTACGTTTCGAAAGTGAGTGTGACAGACGAGGATACGCGTATCTCTTTTGCAACATGGCCAACGAATTTGTCGGTGACGATGACATATCTATTGGGACATAAGGATGAAGAGAATCGATTCGATGATATGGAGCTCTATGTATGAGTGAGGATGGCACTATCAAGACGTCATCTGATTTATGATGATTTATACGATGCGCAGTTGTCATCGATCGTCCAAACACGCCAGCTCTCCGACGATGGCTAGCAACCTCCACATATCCTATGCGAAGACGAAAATTAACACTGGCGGAGATGTAAAGGTATGCTATGAGGTCCCGCTTTTGATGAACCAGATTTACATCGTACTGATGATTTCTTTTGTGAGAACGGGAGAAAATGTTGTATCTCTGGGTACTTTCACAGTTTAAGAGGTATTCGAGAAATTCGACCTAAGGAAGATATGCAAAGCCGGTACAAAAAGCACGTGAAAAGGGTGGGGAACTTAAAAACGGTGAGTGAGTCATTACAGGGCATCTAGTGGATGACCATAGCCTAGTTTGGCGACCAAACGATTCACCAGCAGCCCTTCTGAAGATGGACCGAAGTTGTTAAAATTTTAAAGATCTGTTTGGTAAAGAGTGCAAATTAAAAGAAGTCATCTACGATACTGAGCAATATGTACGGGACTATGTGCCCAAACATGGATCTCGTTTCGTCCTGTGGAGGATACGAACTAATGCGAAGGCACACAGATACCCAATGAAGGAAGCCCAGAGTAAGAACTTCACCTACCATACAAAATGTCTGAGAAAATGCGCTAGTAGCAGTGAAAGATATTGTAAACCGATGGCGAAGAGTGAGGACATCCAGCAGTGGCCATTACCGACCATGGGGTGGGTACCTGAAACTCCCAGAGGCACAATGTACTCTCTTTGGAAAAAGGCGTGAGGAGAATTCTTTAAGGCGTAGAGGAGGCCCTACTGTGCCGGTGAAAAAGAGGAGCAAGCCATTAATACACATCACTAGTGTTTGCATACCCTGGTTGAGTTTACGGAATCTGTACAAGATGAGTTTCCAGCTAGCCATTTGAATTATTTTGAGTGAGGTACCTACAAGATCGCCAGAGCTGCTCATTAGAAAGACCATCGAGAGGGAGTTCTTATAGGAACAGCATGGAAATCTGGAGAGTTAATTCAAAGCTATGGTTCATGGTGCTGACGGAGGAAGAGTGCACGAGATTGCTAAGTTTATGAAGTTACTTAGAAATTCGGCCCTCAGCAGCCACTACAAAGAGTTTTGATGACACGAAGGCATTGTTAAACAATGAGGGAAGAGTTAAAAGAGATTAATCGTCGCATCGTCGGTTTAGGGGATGCTGCAAATGCCTGTAGTAGCTACGGGTACGTGCGTATATGGTGATCCTGGGACAAAACGTACCCGTGAAATCACATGCTCACCGCTAGTGGTGTGTGAAAGATGCAAAAGACAGCTGTGGTCAACGCATGTGCGTACCACTGATGAAATGCTGGAAGGGATTTGCCTCACTTACAGGAGAGAGATACCGCCTACAAAAGTGGTGGGTGACTAATACAGGAGCACTTGAGAGCAAAGTATGGATACACATTATACCCATCAGTGGCACCTATTCTCCCGAAAATTAGAAGGGCGCGTATAAAGCCTTGAAGATATGTGCTATGCGAAAGCAGGAGCTCATCTATGGGGGTTTCCATTGCCGAGGAACTGATTGCAAGACCGATTGGACCATGAACTAAAAGTATCATTGGTAATGGCTTTTGGCGATGACCATATCGCTCATGTAAACTGATAAAGAAATCTTTTCAGACGATATGGCTACCTGCGCGTAGGGCCCCGTGGTTCCAGGGTAGGGCTTCTTTTGTGGCTACCATGGCAAGATATTACGAGAAGTATCCATGGAGCCTGCACATTATCGTGTGCTAAAATGTAAATGGCACCAGTTCTATTTAAAAGAATATGCAGGTGGCTTTGGACTTGCCACGTCGCAATTGTCCCAAGTAGTGAGTGCTCACACTCATCATCGCGAATGGTCACGATATTCCCTTCGCTATCTTTTTATGGGATTCCACGGGGACAAGGTCCCAGATACTTGATTTGAACTTCTCCTGGAGATTACCACCAAGGAGCCGTGCTCATACGGTACACGGAAGAGACTGGACAGACATGATGATATTTAGAGCCGGAACCATCGGTACCATTGCGGATGAAAACGGCCATCATTAAGCATGCCTACAAATATGCAGATGTGAATGACTTACAAAAACGACGAGGCTTTTATTGAAAGGGAAGTTATCTACGGGCTTCATACAAAGTAAAGGCCACAGGCCAGCATCCGGGAGGCATCATGGTTTGCCCTAGAGATATGGATGTACATCGCTTCACACCAGTTCAATATCCAGTAATAAAAAGAAAGTGGTACTATTACCACACACATGACTATCACTCCGATTGAAGGTCGTATGACCAAACAGATATACTGGGCCATGACGATCGACCATCATTCGCATGTTAGAAGATAAGACGGGCATACCATCTACAGAGCATTCCTTTTGACGTCCCGCCACGTGAGCTTATTCTCCTCAGCTTGAAAGCGTGCAGGCTTGGACGCCAGCCCAATTGCAAGGGGGATAGAAGTGGCTACACTGGCAGTACCTGAATCGGGTACAAGAGCTCTGTACGGGCTATGCTTTGTCGAAGATCTCGAAAACCACAAACCTTCTTCTGATTTAGTGCGGATTCTGGTTTCTCCTCACGTACCAATGTATGGGTAGGTAATGCACGAACCTTGACTAAAACAGGGACATGTAAATTGAATGAGCTATCTCTCTACCCGTGATGATATTATGAACTTTTTGCGTAATCACGGTGTGTGGCGAGATAATGCAGCCTTTTTCTGTTATGGAAATGTGCCGTAAAGGAAGGTATTGAAAAAGCGTAACAAAGAGATCTCTCAAAACAGATTATGCAGACCAAATGCGAGCGGGCTCAAGTCCGGAGGGTTTGATTGCATCTTGTAAAAAGATTTCCTGGCTTATTCCCTCAGGCCCATGCACGGGCTAACACGTTATGATGGCATTTCCGCATTCACGCCTGGTACAAGATTAATTATCCATTAGCATTTTGTGCATCATACCTTTCGATCTCGCACAAAGCCTTTGACTTGATTATGATGGGCCTCACTAGAAAGAGCAGCAACAAGAATTTAACGGTTGAAAGCCATGCCAGCTGCAAAGAAAGTATAGAAACATCGCCAAAGAGAAAAAGATTGTCATGCCTGTAGAGGTATCCTTCTTCTGAAAATGAAACAGCGCGGGTACTCAGTCCACAATGTAGAGTTATACAAATCTCAAGCAAGACGGTTTGGTTACATTAAGATGAAACCTCTTTTATTACCGCCATTTAGAAGCAGCATTACTGGTTAGGTGAGTATGCAGATGCCATCGTAGAGGAAACGAGGCAGAGCAGAGTTCTTATCCATTAAAGATTTTGCGGAGACGTACACAAAGTCTCAACCGACTGCCAACCGAATGGTAGAATTGAGTTGCCGAGTGACTACCAGAAGATGAGCAAAATGTAGTTTATTTGGATGATGGTGAGGTATGCTCCATGTCAGAAGTTAGAAAACGTAAAGTTATAAGGATGAGGCGTTGACGTGCAGGAACCACAGGCGTGCAAGTGGCTATAGCCTGCTTGCACGAGGTAACGGTAGCTGCGCAGGAGATGCTTTTTATCCATTAGAAACACACCATACTTACGATCGAGCAAGAGCAGAACTCCTCAACAAATACATGATGCGGCAGAAGAAGTTATTACCGGGCGTGGTAAAAGGATTTTACAATATCAAACTAGTCACTATATCTCGTGCTTTGAGCTCAGTGATGCATAGTGTATCCCTCAAGATGAACACTTTGATTTGATGAGAGTTACTTGAGCGTGATAGCAGAAGTTCTAGTATCCGTGCATCGTCCTTTGAACATGAACGAACAATGTAAACAATTCTACTTTTTAGAAACAGGCATTTTGTATCGCTACGCAGCTTCCGTATCCATTTGGCTAAAATCATATGGGTCAAAGAGAAATCAACCTGAAATCTTCGGTCGTATGGCGCATACGGGACCCATTAAAGATTACATGTTCCGTTGATGACAGGAGAATGGGTAACAGATAAAATCAGTGGCATCTAGTTCTGGTTTATTTAATGCCGCCTTTACAGAAACTTTGGGATTCTGAGATTTGAACCATGTAGGATTGAAGAACAACTACCTAAGGTAGTATCTACTACGTATAGTGGTGTTGGGGTAGCAGGCGTAGCAGAGCGCTTAGGGTTGCTCGTGAACACGCCAGTTGTTATCGGTGCTAGCATTGATGGTACTGGTAAATGTTGGTATTGGTGCTGCCTCAAAGCGCAAAGTTAGCGTCAACATGCAGGTACACATCTGGTGCTATACGCACGCTACAGAAAAAGCCGCAACGGATCCCCAAAGGTCGCACTTTGCGCCATATAATTTAACAGATACCATGTGGGTGGCTGGTGGAGCTTATCAACAATGGAGAGGAATGATTTTGCGCTGGATGCGAGACATCGATCCTCCATTATCACGCTCCCAAATGAACAATTATCGGTGCGATCCTTATGACTGAATGACCATGAAAGCAAAGACATGTACCAGCTGACCTGGTGGTTTGCCAGTTGGCTGCCATATTTACCGTGAACGAGCCCCTCATTGGAAACTCTGATTTGCGTGGAGCTGTAGGTTTATCCTTAACACAGTCGCTCTTACATGATTCGCGCCACAATGGAAGGGATTTGTTATAGCTTACGGTTTGTCTCTTGATGCATTACGTGAGTTCGACAGGCAAAAGATATCCGTGGGTATTAGTGGCTCTTTCTCACCAAATCTGAATTATGGGTGCTGGAATTATGAGGATATGGTCTGCGAACATATCACCTTTACCAAATAATAGTGAAGGGGCCTCTTGGCGCCGCTGTGTTAGGATTTATTTCTGATGGAACCTTTATCAGATATTAAGGATACAGCAGAGCTAGTACAGCCTTGAATGTATCTCATCACCCTAAGGAGCAACATCAAGCCGTATATGAAGAATCCTTTTCTATTTATGAAAGTCAGTATTCATGAGCGACGATTTGGCACGTCTTGTTCAGTTCCAAAAAGGAACATCCATTTAGTCGTTTATAATTTGAAAAGGAGACTAGAAATGCCATTAATATTCTGTAGGGATTATTCTTACTATTTTCCTAATCGTAAAAGTAAAGATGAATAGCTTTTTATCATTGCTATTAGTCTGTATATTATTAGCCTTTGGAGAAGGATTGCCGATCGATAAGATTTTCCCAACCATCCAAAAAGGCTTAGGAGCTACTCAGGTGGTTTAACAATCGTGGTAGGCTTTGGTGCTATTTTAGGCAAATTGATGGCCGATAGCGGTGGAGCGCAACGTATTGCTAACTCACGTCGATCAACATGTTTGGTCGTAATAATGTAAGATGGGCTGTATGTTTTAACTGGATTTATTGTAGGTATTGTTTATTCTATGAAATCGTTCGTTCTTATTGATTCCTTTCATCTTACCATTGCTAAATCTGCGGATATTCCATTGTTAGAGGTAGGATGCCAATGGTAGCGGCCTTATCTGTGACACATGGTTTCTCACCTCCACATCCAGGTCCAACAGCGATTTCTGTATTATTTAATGCAGACATTGACTAACTTTGCTATATGGTATCTTTAATCGGTATTCCTACAGTTATATTTGCAGGCCCTATATTGTATATCTGAAAGATATTAAAACAGATATCCCTGAAGGCCTTCATAATGATAAGGTATTTACAGAAGAGGAAAATGCCATCCTTTGGAGTATCTATCTTCACAGCATTAGTACCAGTTATCTTGATGGCAGCTACAGCTATCGGTAAAATGATGAATTTACCAAAAACATCTCGCTATTATGGTCATTCTTAACTTCATTGGGCGATCCATCTGTGGCGTGACAATTTCCTTTGATTATTGCCTTCTATACTTGGCTCTGTCGTAGCAAAATCTATGAAAGAGATTATGGCTACTCTCGAAAAAGCAATTTTAACAGTAGCTATGATTCTATTCGTTGTAGGGCGCTGGTGGAGCCTTAAAACAAGTATTGATTGATAGTGGTGTAGGTACTTACATCGGTGAATTAGTGATGCAAGTGAATGTATCTCCATTAGTATTAGTTTGGTTAATTGCCGGTGATTCGTATTGCTGTGCTCTGCTACAGTGGCAGCTATGACAGCTGGCGGCATTGTGGCGCCGTTGATCTCATTAACAGGTGTAAGCCCTGAATTGATGGTCATTGCAGTAGGTGCTGGTTCTGTATTCTTTAGCCCACCAAACGACCCAGGATTCTGGTTATTCAAAAGAGTTTTCGGATTATCTGTCAAACAAACATTACGCTCTTTGGTGTATGGGTAGAAACAGTCATTGCCGTATGTGGATTAATTGCGTAGAAATCATTAATTTATTCTTATAATTGAAACCATGAGACTATAGGGTACATATGGATAAGGGTTGTAATAAAATAGCCATTGAAAATAGAGGAAACATTAAAAAGTACTCAACTCCTCATTTTTATAAATGTCTACATCAGTATTATAGCATGGGGATACTGAAAATCTAATGGTTTTTAGATATGTAGGTAGTTAGTCTCATAGTATGCATTGCATATTACAATACTCCAAACTGCTGTAATAGGTTGAGTATATGTAATGGTTAATAGTGAATCGAATGAGAGAACACTTTAGATTACCAGCAGAACTGCATGATCCAATGCAAGATAGGTATACCAAGCACATCGATTAACACAGTAGCTGTAATAGAACCACCAAGAAAGCTTTTACAGATTTTCTGTAGCGACCGCCTAGGGTGAGAGATGGTTGCTACTGTGTTTGGTGCATCCCTAAGCCGTGGCCAAGAGGGCAGCGCCGATGACAACGCCATCGTAATCTTTTACATAGCACAGGGAACACGATGAACCGTGTAAATAGAATGATAGCAAAGGACTTGTACTACTAAGAATCAAAGCATTGGCCCTGTAAGGGCACGTAATGCTATCACAGGTACGCTCATGAACACAGTAGTTAAGAAGATGGTAATACTAATTTGGCTGAACAAGGCAATAGCTTTAGAATTGATGAAAGTTTGCCCCATTGCATCGCCACCATTACGGATAGCAATAGCCAACAACATGGATACAATGAAGGTAGGGAACGTGCAAGTCAAAGGTATCTAATAAGTAATGGGAACCACCGATGCATGCTGACACAGATAAGAACTAACAATAAATTGACACATGCCAACAGAGTTGGGTGCCAGGATCTGGCGGTGGTGGTGCTGTTTCACAGCGATTGAACTCTTTTCGATTAAATATTGGCCCATAGGACCGCCGATAAAACACACCGACAATGGTAGTGAACGCAATGATACCATGGGCTACTGTTTCACCATTTAAGGCATTCCCTAAGTCATGACCTACAGTGACACAAAAGTTGTAGCTGCTTTTCTCAAGAGATAAAGAGCTCTAATAAAATGGCATAGTGTTTGTCTAATCCAAATAGACTAGCTAGCCCTAAGCCAATGACGATTTGTACTGATCACAAGCAAAGTACTCATGCCTCAGTAGCGAGGGGATGGCTTTAGCGAAGATGTACAAATATGTACTGAGTGCATTTTAGGCCCATTGTGGCGAAGAATGCCACCATAGCAGGAACGAGAACAGCTCTGTCTCATGTAATGAGGATAGCACCAGAAATTTGTAATAGAAATACAATCATTGCCACGGTTGAAAACCGCCAATAGGCAGGACGATGAGCCCAATCGATGCAGTTAATGTGTTTGTGCAAAAGGTTCCTAGTAAAAAGGAAAACAGGAGAGTATGACTGTTTCTACGGCGCCAAGATGTAATTGTAGTATGTATGACGATGCCATAGCAATGCCTCCAACTTTAGATACATAAAAGACTATGATGCAGTAGTGCACTAGGATTCACTTGAATCGAAATCATAGTGCTATACGTCCAGTAATACCCCCTCATTATACACAACTATTTACTACTATGAAAAGTCCATGCAAAGAAATGAAATATCATATATGAATAGAAAAAGCGCACCGTCCATGAAGGATAGTGCGCTTTATAAAAGATCAGAAAAGTACTAGATGAATTTACGATTGTGGAGCATCACCGGGCCAGGGACCATAATCGTCTCGCGGTAGTCGCGTATCTGAAAGGACAACGCGGAGTGCACGCTGTGCGTCAGCTTTTGAGGCGGTATTCCATCTGCTGATAGGAAATGCCAAGACTTTCATACTTATTAACCCCATGACGTGGTAAGGTAAAGCAATCACGGCTTAAACGTTTGAAGGCACCTAGAAAGAAACCAAGCCGATACCAGCGGATCGCGATCTATCTGCGAGCTCCACGCCCACGTCGCACAAATTGAGCATAGGACCCATTATAGCGCTAGCCGTTAGTGGTTTCCGTGTATGAGGAATCGATCTCTTCACATCAAGAATGACCAACCGTGTAACGTAAGAAGCATTTTGTACTCTCTAGCCTCTTCTTGTGTGTAGCAACCTCAGCTTGTGTCGAGATAAGTATGAAATTCCTTCGTGAAAGAAAGGAAGAGTTCGATAATAAAAGGGAGTTGCAACAATGCTCGCCACCAGTGACAGTAATGCCTCCGGTATTATAAAAAGTCTCGATTCTTTCAAATTGTGTCCACACATCTGCCACCGTCATTTCTTGGGCATACGTAGAGGGATCCCAAGTATCTGGATTATGGGCAATAGGCACATCGCAATGGGCAACCTTTGAAGGAAGAGGACAACTGCATGCCCGGACCATCCACAGTACCCATGGTCTCAATGGAATGAATGCGACCTACCATAGTGACATTACATGGATTGATGGAAATGTACGAGAAATTACTCGTCTTGTTGCGCGTTTTTGTCAACTTGTTGAAGTGCACAGCGTAGCCAGATACACGGATAGTCAATTGTGGATAATTCAGGATGTTTTGAGCATCTAGTAATGTTTTCACGATTGAATACGTTTACGTTTAAATGGTGACCGCCTTTTGCTGTACCCATCTAATAACTGTACTAAATTATCTACTTGTTGTTCGTTTGTCAGAGCTGGCCTTTTCTTTCCAGGGAACGTAAACATTTGGCTCACGCACGCCAGATTTTCACAACCATCCGGCTAAGGCATGTTCAATGTTGCCAGGTCTAAATCTCAGTCTAGGTCGCCTAATGTCACTGATCGATCTCACCCGGAGATTTACCAAGGGAATCTGGAACACAGAGAATGCATTAGAAATACCATCGCAACAATCTCACGCCATGGCATTTTAGCAACGGATGCTAAGGAAGACAGCACCGTGTTCGTCACGACCATGCATAGGGTTAGCACCTGGAGCAAATGGGATACCTGCTTTACGTCCAGTCAGGAGTAGCACCAGTAGCATTACTGTATACTACATTTCGATGTAATCGTCAAGAGTGACATAGTTGGAACAGATTGACGACAGTGCAGGATGTTTATGAATCTCTACTCATAAATCCAGATACCACCGTAGCCGCAAATCCTGAGACGACCATCAACATCATTACATATTTAGGAATTCGCCTTCAATTTCAAAATCACAGCAAATACCATTTTCATCGCGAATTTGGTTTTACTTTTGCATATTTAATAGCAGAGAGGGAATCGGCTACTACGGAAAGTCCAGCGATACCTGTGGCAAAACCAATCGTGTCACCTTACGGTCATGCAATGCCATTTCAATTTTTCATAGGCGTATTTGTCACTGCATGTAATGAATGATATTTAAGGCATTCACATATACACCTGCGAGCCATTCCGTCATATCTTCAAAACGTTCCATCACTCAGTCGAAGTCAAGGTATTCTGAAGCAATAGGGGCGGAATTTTTGACCTACTTGTCAGCTTTTCATCTACGCCACCATTGATTGCAGTATAGCAAGGCTTTTGCCAAGTTGCAGCGAGCGCCAAAGAATTGCATTTCTTTACCAATACGCATGGGGGAAACGGCAGCAAGCGATGGCGTAATCATCGCCAGAGTTAGGACGCATGATTTCGTCGTTCTCATATTGAATGGAAGATGTTGCAATAGAGAGCTCTGCACAGAACTAAATCCTTCAGGGGAGGGAAGGAGACCAAAGTACTGTTAAGTTTGGCTCATGAGCAGGACCAAGGTTTTGCAATGCATGTAGGACACGGGAATGCCATTTTAGACACTAATGTACGTCCGTCAGTGCCCATACCACCGATAGACCTTAGTTGTCCACACATATCACCTGTATCAATTGTTGTATTCATGGATGACGTGCAAAACGAACCATGCGCAATTTCATAATGAAGCTGATCCACCATTTCTGATTTGTTCTTCTGTATATTTACCAGATTTCAAATCACGTTCTGCATAGATGTCTAAGAAAAGTGAGTTACGTCCGATGGACATAGCTGCACTCGTTTTGTTCTTTGATAGCACCCAAATAGCCAAAAGTATAACTCATTGGATTGCTCTTTTTACATCCGTAGCAGGTTAGAGATGCCAAATCCGTAGGACGCAGCCATTTCTTTTAATTCTTTTAAAGAACGGATTTGATCTCGAATTTCTTCGCGGTCACGAATGACATCTGGCATCATATCGCCCATGGTAATGTTAAATGACCTTCTTTTGTCACCGATCAAATAGTCTATACCATGTAAGGCTACACGGCGATAATCACCGATAATCTCGGGCCGCGACTATACGCGTCAGGTAGGCCTGCAATAATGTGAGCGGAGCGAGCAGCTCTCATCTCAGGTGTATATACATCAAATACACCGTCATTGTGTGTCTTACGATGAGTTTTTAAAGAAAACTTTCAAGAGCTGATCCATTTTGTAAACCGTACTCTTCGATAGCACTTTTTAGCAGTTCGTAAACCACCATAAGGGAACATGGCACGTTTTAAAGGATAACCAGTTTGAAGACCTGCACGATTTGTTCATCTTCTTAATAATATATCCAGGGCATGCGCCGTAATATGAGTTGCTGCATCAGTATCTGCATCGATGACAGAACCTTTTTGTCGTTCTTCCTCATATAAAATCTAATACCTGTTGCCAAAGTCTAGTAGTTCGTCTAGTAGGACCCACTAGAAAAGAATCATCGCCTACATGGCACATAGTTTCGTTGGATGAAATCTCATCGTCCACGGATTTATCCCATACACCTGTATTGAAGTCTTCCATGCTTGTTGCATAATATACCTCCAAATACACTATTAAAACGCAAACCTATAGGGTTAATCTTTATTGTAATCTATACAATTATCATTACAATATAATTTTTAGCGTGGGTTATATCGTTTTTGAAAGTGGTGTATGAGTAAATGGTCAAGCATGCACCAATCGGATGCACAGTACTATATTTTACACGTAAAGTATAGCTACATATATTGACTACAATGTTACAGGCCCACTATACTATACTATATAGGGTGCAGATTGTGTATGTTGTGCCGTGTGTCATGTGTGTTTAGGAAAAGGGATGACTATGAAACGAAAGAAGGTCACAGCGTTAACAGCCCTTTGTGTTAGGAATTTGAGTGTTCTGTAGCTGGGCTGCGGATACAGATAATCTAGCAGTGGGTGGAGCGCAAACAGGGGATGCGTCGAATACGAATAACCTTACCGTAGAGATGGTGTGTAGTTTTATTCGAATGCATAACATCATGAATACTATGGGGACGCGACTGTTTGGCGCGTCCTACAGTTTGCGTCTCAGAGCGTGCTGGATATGATGCAAGTAATGCTACAGGTACATCTAAATACTTATGCTACTGGGAAAAGCAAGTTGTTGCGTGGGGAACCAATACTCATAAATTTATTCGGTGATGCTAGTGGGATGGGCTGGTAGTGGCACATATGCTTTTTATATTCGGCGATATGCAGACGTCGTGCCGCTCAGATTATAACTTTAGTTTTCGTGAAAATGCCTATTCTCAAGATGCTGTGTCTACAGGTAATCATAATTTCAGTTTTGGTCAAAAATGCCTACAACAACAAAGGTAGTCGAAATGTAAGTTTTGGCTTCCATGCTAGCGAAGAAATGACGGGTCTGATAACTTTTGCCCTTTGGTCATCATGCAGTAATCGTGTAACGGGTAAACCATAACTTTATCTATGGACAAGATGCCGGAGCTCGATATGACTGGTAGTCGCAATATTGCTATGGGACAGAACTCACGTGAGAGTTAAAGGACAGTATAACATTGCCTTAGGTCTAGGGGCGGACAGAATGTAGATGGATATGTAACGAATGCAAGTAGTACTCGATCCAGATGTTCGTTTCCTGCTGGTCACAAATCCCAGAGGAACCAAATAATATTGCCTTTTGTAAATATGCTGGCTCCAATGGTAGGTAATTTTAATATTGCTTTTTCAGAAAATGCTGGTCAGTATGTAGGTCACAGATGGACGAATACCTATGATGATGGAAATATAACCGGGTACAAGTGATGCAGGGTACAATTGATAGAGCAGAACATAATATTGCTATAGGCTTTCAGTTCTGACAATGGATTGAAGGACAAGATAATATTGCAATGGGTGTCAATGCAGGTCAACTTGTGAAAGGTGAAAGTAATTGTGGACAAATTGGGTAAAGGTAGGGTGGGAAATTACAGGTAGCTAGCTAACACTGCCTTAGGCTATGGAGTGGTAGTAAAGGTCACACGTGACTATGAACTTTACTGGCAGTAGTTCGCAGATAAGGTGAACGGTAATCACAACTATGAGCAGGTTATAAAGCAGGTAATTCCATTGAGCAGGTGACATAACATTACCACAGGTCATGAGGCTTGGGTAAATAATTTGACTGGTAGCGATAATATCGCTATCGGTAAACAGGCAAATACCATGATCGGGTGGTCTGACAGCTTAGTGGAACGATTGCCATTGGTAAAAGTTCAAAAGCACTGAAAGCAAAATGCCACAACAATGGTAATGAAAGTGAAGACAGGAGGAAGATTCCTCAGCATTGGGACATAAAGCTATCTCCAATGTAGCAAGAAGTGTTGCCCTCGGCAGTGGAAAGACAGACGGTAGCTGCAGCTAGTGCAAGTACGAAAGGTGCAGATAACACCTATGCTAGTGAGACTTACCTTAGGAAAAGGCGCAACGGCAAAACATATACATTGAACTTTGCTGGGGTACTACTGTAACAGGTGTGGTCAGTGTTGGTAAAGAGGGTCAAACTCGCCGTATCCAGCACGTAGCACCAGGGTTAATTAGTTCTTCTAGTACAGATGTTATCAATGGCAGCACAATTATATAGCCCAGCGAGTGATATTAACAATAAGCTGGCTAACTTGACTGGTGGTACGAGCTGGAATATCTACAACCGGAGGTAGTAGTAATGCAACAGGTACATTTACCCCGGTACTGTGGTGAATACAGGTGCTATTGAAGGACTGGATTTTCAAGTCTAGCGGATTTTAAAGGTCAGAAAAACCGATGCTAAATAATAAAAACATGTGACTGTCGAATTGAACTGTGATGCTTAAAGAAAGATCCTGACTTTAAAGGACCAGGGGGACTGGAGCGGGAACAAGGTGAAAGAGGCATACAAGGCGAAAAGAGGTCACACAGGTGAAAAGAGGTTTATAAGGCGAAACTGGAGCCAGAGGAAAAGGGGTGAGACAGGAGCACCAGGCCGACGGGAGTAGATGGCAAAATGGAAAAGATAGCACATGGCATCGTAGATGGGAACAAATGGGCGAGATGGTCAGCCGACGACATGCGAAATGGCACAGATGGCACCAGGACCAGTGACCTAAAGGAACAGATGGAAAGGACAGGAGCGCCAGGCGCACCAGGTCGAGATGGAATAAAATGGAACAAATGACGACGGAAAGATGTCCTAATGAAACAACGACACCACAGCTAAAGAGGAAAGATGGTATAGTATTCATCAACACAACTAGGAGATGTACTTGTTAGATGGAAAAGGGAGTCAGCAGCGAAAGCATCAAAGGACCACAAAGGTGAAACTGGTGCTAATGGACGAGATGGAAGGAATGGTAGAGACGTACAAATGGACGAGAGATGGTACAAATGGAGCACCGACCAGCGGGACCCAAAGGAGCAGAGGAAAAGATGGAACGCCGGTGGGAGCGCCAGGAGCACCAGGAACGCTAGGAGCACCAGGTACACCAGGAGCACCAGGGTACACCAGGCTGCGACGCAAGAGATGTCCTCCAATGGAACAACGACACCAACAGCCAAAGAAGGAAAAGATGATACATTCATCAGACAACAACAGGCGACGTATATCACGTCAAGAAAACGCGCGTGGGAGCCAGCAGGAAACATCAAAGGACCAAAAGGTGAAACTGGTGCTAATGGACGAGACGGTACTACCGACGACGAGATGCAGCAAATGGAGCACCAGGTCGAGACGGAGTAGAGGCAGGCGACGGAGCACCAGTGAGCGCCAGCACACTCAGGTCGAGACGGAGTAGATGGCAAGGATGGAGCACCAGGAGCCAGGTCGGGTCGAGACGGAGATGGCACAAAATGGGCAGCGATGGAGCACCCGAGGACCAGCGGGACCCACTAAAGGAGCAGAGATGGAAAAGATGGAGCAGAAGGACCAGTAGGCCCAGCAACCACGCCAAGGTCCACAAGGTGGTAAAGGCGGTGTAGACGAAGATTAGTCAAAAGAAGTTCACAAACGTATGGACTCTCAGAAATCAAAGTTTGGGATCAGTTGGGCCGCAGAGTCACTAATCTGCGTGCCTTTTAAATGCAGCGTTATTCAGCTCTAAAACCATTATCCTTTGATGCATGACAAATTCCAAATCATGGCTGGTGTAGGTCATTTTCAAAGGTCCACAAAGTAGCCCCTAGGCGTCGGGCTATTATCCAAATGAAGATATATTACTACATGGCGGTATGGCATTAGGAACTCTGAAAAATGTACATGTGGGTATGAGCCCTAAAGTGATCTCGCCCAAATCTGATGCATACCAATCTACTTTGTACAAACCAAGACACAGATACATTCTAATGTGAATGTGGATACACTTTCAGAAAAAGAACAAAAAGAGTTGAAAACATACACATTACGGACCAATTTATCGTGCCAGTGATGAAAACTGAAAATCAAGGCATTGGTACAAGAAAAACGGTACTTTTGAAAGGTCAAGTGAAGCACGGTTAGCTGAACAAGTGAAAAGGCAAAATGAACAAATTCGGCACTGCAACAAAATCACAGCGCAGTTGTTGAACCGTAACTAATTGCGCACCTATCGATAGTTACATTTTGTATCAGCTGAATGAGAATCAGCCGTTCTTAAGTATGTTATATTAAGCAGACTAACATTTTACTCGTTATAAAAGAGCTATCTACCGATGAGGAATATCATCGGACAGATAGCCTTTACATATACATTATCTGTTTTTCTAGCAACGAGATTTACAAGTCCTAGTAACCTCGTGAGGCATACGGTTTTAAATTTCGACGTTCATCCTCTCGGAAAAGGAAATCCTCCCATCGATCGTACATCGTAGCATAGCTACTGTGATGTACAAGTACGTACAAGTGACATGGAAGTCATTGTTAACTATGTACCAATTGCGTGCACAGTTTCATGAGAGCTGCCACACAATCTTCTGCGTCACGGAAAGAGGGAAGCCCGTAGGCTCGCATCACAGCGGCATCATTGGCACGATGAGCTCTGTAGCAACTTTTTGGGCATCAGTACCGTATCGTAGAGGTCGGCCAAAGGAACTATCTGGATACAAGTCACGGGCATCTAAAATCGCTTGCGCTGATGAGAGATTTCTTCTCTTGTTCTCTTCGTCGCGTAGCTATGGAAAGCTGTTGTAGACAATCGATACAGAATATGCATAGTCACTTTTCATTCTTCCACAAATAGCACGTATCCAACACATATGAAATATTACTAGTTAATATTCCAAAGGCATATAAATTAAATGATGGTAGTACTTGTGCATTTGTATTTGCAATCGATGCTTTACTACGACCAATAGAACATATCAGTGATTTTTCGATGACAACTGGAAAGGTAGTCAGAATTAGGTTGTACGATCTCGGTAGCCACGGGTGTGTCGCTAATTTTTGAGTAGCCTTTTTCTTACTAGCAAGTCTAGATTCTTTAACTTTAATAAGTCTAGGACGAACGTATTTACTTTTAGTCAAATCACAAAAGGACAATCCTTTTAAATCCATAAGCAATATCTAGCACTGTTGTTTATAAAGTCTGTTGCACCTATATAGGGTCTGATATAACTTCTCAATTTCTGGTAAGGCTTGTATTAAATCATCATCTTCGTTTAATAATAGATTTCACCATCGGTGAGGTTGACTTTATTCATTATAGGAGTATTTTGTAAAGTGGTTTTTCCAGAAAAACTAAAATGTGAGGTGCCTCGACTAAATATCCAGCTTAATTCTGCTAACCTTGCTTTTCATACCATGTAAATATATTTTTCCTTTACTACATTAGTAGATGATGTAAACCAATAATTACATACAATGTACATGAGCTATATTTAATGAATCACTTATCCATGTAAATGATTGGTGACATATATATATCGATACATAGATGTTGCCAAAGCTTTCCAAACCTGTTCACCTTGAGTTATAGGAGTTTGTGGCAACAAAAGCACATTTAATGTCAGTCTTTAATATAATCAGAAGATGTTAAACCAAGCTGTTACATAATCAAGGATTTAAAGTCGAAGGAAGTGATTCCAGATCTTTCTTTTGTAATGGAGTAGCATATTTATACCCTACAAAACGGTGGATTCCCATGATATAATGCAACTCTATAGAGCAATGACTTCTGCCAATCTAGCTGTAAGGCATTGGCTCATGGATGTTCACAAACGTATGAAGGGGAAGAAGTCGATGTTGCGATGGATGATATCCTGCGTCTCTTCATCTTGTGCCTCTGCAATCCATATGCAGTACGAGCTACTGCCACGGCGAAAGTCGTTTGATTTCGATGCCATAGAATTGTTGCAATGCTTTACTGTCGGGATTGATTTCAAAACCAAGTAGAGCTGAGCCCGTTTTATCTATATGTGTTCCCGTGCAGACATGTTTTCTGTCACGAAGGATAGAAAGGACTCGGTTAGGAAGTTACCAGAACCCGTTGCGTCTAAGAGGTCAAGCTGCATATAGGTCTGTAACTCTAAGAGACGCTACCATACGATCTTTTAGTTAGACTTGAGAGAGGACATAATGTGATGGAACTTTTTGCTTTAAGTCTGTCAGAATAAAAGGCTCAACCACTTTGTGGATGTTTTCAATCGTCGTAGTGCATGCCACCATGTCGGCGAGTTTCTGGGTTCAAGGTACTTTCAAAGATACCGCCGAAGATAGTCGGGGGATATTTTCGCCCAGTCAAATTGGCAAACCATCATGTCACGAGAATGTCATGGTGGTTTGTCAAACTGAGGAATCTCGATGACTCGCAACAAACTGCTGTTCACATAGGGAAAGTCCAAGAGAATTTTGCTCTTCATAAGGCGAGTTCATCCAGGTGTATCCAAGATACGGAACAAAGTCCAACAAGGCTTTTCTAACTTGGCTCGGTTTATGTTCATTGAGATAGTCTCGGAAGTGATGTTTGACCCAAATAAACCAGCATCCTCGGTATACAAACAGAATACAAGACGCACGCAAAGCTTTATTGATGGACTGAGTGCATCGTGTCCTCTGTTAGATTCGTTCACTATATTGCAAATAGTTGTTCATAAATGCGACCGATTAACTCGCCAGCATGTTTAGAAATTTCTAGCTCACGTTGGATACGATCTTCTTTACATTGATGAGAAATTGCAAACGGTAATATTCCTTTCCTAGGTTTTGTAAAAAGAATCGATTCAGGCGTATCGTTAGGTCAACTCCATACCAAAAGATGGGTGAAATTTCTGAAAGTCACAACCCACAAATCCAGCGAGGTCTTTCACCGTACGGTAAGTTTTGTAGGAATATCGTTTTGCTTGTCACAGGGAGTGAGCATCATACCATCAGGATTGTTTAATGGGTGTACGTAACGATCTATCGCGCCTCGTTCCTCGAAACATCACATGGCAGAAGGAATCATGGCACTCGACATACAGCTAGTGTGTCCCACATAACACGCTCTTCAAAGTTGAAGAACTCTGTGGGTTGTCTCTGAGGCCAAACGATACTGCCTAACAAGTCTAGCACAGAAACGGCTTGTACAGAAACAGTTGTCTCATCGCCGACATTGTTGCCATCACCCACGAAAGCTTTCGCAGCATCCCCGCTGTTGTCATTGTTAACATAGATACCCTCGTTTGTAAGCGAAAATGTGTATATACCTGTATCATAACACAAGCATGAGCTCGTAGTGGATAGGTTTACATAACGCAGTATGCATATCATCTTACAGACTTTTAACATTCTTATTTCGATGACAAAGAGCACATCTACCGATGAGGAATATCATCGAGCAGATAGCCTTTTCTGAGATGCCAGCACCGCGATACAGGGTTTACAGGACAAATGAGTTGACTGACATAGCAATAGCCTCCAGTTACATACCAGGCCTCGCTGAACTCCTAAAGTTGCTTATTTATAACTTTCTTTGGCAGGTTTTAAGCGCAACGTTCACCACGGTTAACCTTTAACAATCAATCGACGGTGTTTGCAAGCCTCATAACCCGTGAGAGAAGTATGGTTTAATTGCACTTACCGCTCAAGGTCACCACCGAAGGTGCACGGTCGCTGACAAGGAACAGCGGCGGAGACTGCTGATACGTCACGGCGCGCTAATCCATTAAAAGATTTCCACCACTCGCCTCGAGGTCGTTGATAAATTGTTCTGTGGAAGCGCAAAATGAGCGAGAAACAGGGTTTAGCAATCCCACTAGGTGTTCCAATGTACCGTTCTCGTAGGCTGCAAGAGATCCTCAGTCAAGCGCTCGATGAGGACGTGTATGAGGAGTACCTTCACGAAGGCAGCACGGAATAAACAGTCGTGACATTCATATTGCAATCTGGATCCCCCAGACATGTTAGCATCCCAGCATCAGAAAGCCCGCACCCCACTCACATCGATAGACCCTGAGGGATTACTTCACGCTATGTAGCTCGTGCACCATAACGAGAGTAGAGCACACATCCGTTTTCCACACGTCCTGTTATTACGGCAAGGAAACCCGCCAACACCAGCACATCGCAGCATAGCCAACAGTGAACTCTGTTTTACTGCTACTGCACGTGAAAGCTCCGTTCACAGCGAACGCCATGGTGCCAGCTAAAATGCGAGAGACGAAATCGATCACGAGCTTGATGCGCTTCCTTGGCGAGTGAGTAATTGAAGAATGTTGCACTGTTGGATTGACCTCTGCATTGCGCTGCTCGTTATAGGGGTGTGTAGTAGTTTGTTGTGATTCGCATATAGCATCTGTAGTAGAATTCGAGATAGCAGTCATCACCTGCTAGTGTATGCTTAAGGTACATGATTTAGAGGTCTTACGAGGGACTTTGTAAAGGCTGACTTTCAGTTGCGCAACGTTGTATTTGCTGCATCCCCCTGAAAGTGTTTTCTTTTGCGCATTTGCATAGTAGTTGCATGCTCGTTACCACACGTCATGTAATTCTGGCATGACATGGGTGTTACTATCTTGTAAAGCCAGTACTCTCAGTCGATCACGTGGCATTCACGCTTTCCCCAATAGGGAATACAGCGTAATGGCAACCAATATTTCGTGCATAATCGAAGATGCCATCTTCGTCATGTCAGAGTTGTAACGCAGCTTGGCATATTCACAAGCAGTATATATTTTCAGGAGCAACCACTGCAAATGTATAAAGCAGCATTGAGAGTAGCAGAGCTCGATACCGCCTGGATGCACTGGATGACAATCTTCTTTGACACCCGTTTTGTGCTAAAAATTGACGAATGCCGTACGTGCAAGGCTTTGAATAGAGGAGGATGTAGGTAGGCAATATACTATGTATACTATATGTGCTTATTTAAAATCAGATGATTCCATGTGTGTGATATGTACGTATACACCATTTTGATAGTACTGGAGATTCTTTGTGTGTCGTATCATATAATATTGCAAATATTACTTAAATCCTGTGATTTTGGGGTAATATAAGTGTTATATATATACATCGTTCTTATTACAAGAATCAGCTTCTACTAATTGATGGCATATACATTACCATCTTTGGAACTGTTTATAGCATCAGTATTAGCAGGTGAAAGTGATTGCCACAACGTATCTTTTAACACAGGTAGGGACGAACGCATTTTCAGCCGGCACTTCTTTCCACACACAGAACCGTTCACGTCATAGCAGTGTGGAGCAAAACTGTCATAGATACAGATGTTTTTGCCATTGTTTTAGAATGCGCTACGTGGTTTGTATAGGCAATCGGTGTATTGTATCGTTTGGCTTTGTGCACTTCAAATAGCGTGACGGTGCTCTGTTTGTGTATAGTGTAAGGAGATGAGGAACAACTCACAACCGAACATCACGCGCAGACCTTTTGCTTTGCGCAGATCCCACCACAAGACTTGTAGGACAATCTGGGTAATACGCATCCCAGCTTATCTTCGCCAGATAACAGGAGCAATGGTGAAAGCTCCGTGACGCGTGGAAATCGTAAGAGGTTGATTAATGTCCGATAAGGATAGATTCCGGCTCTTTTCTGCCACTACATGAGCGCTAGTAAAACAACGAGGTTCATTGAAACAGCGATAACACGCAACAGTGTTTTAACTCGTAAAGGGATAAGGCTGGGATGGATTGATAGCAGTTGTCCTTGGATGCCACACACAGAGCATTACATTTACGAAGGCTACCGTCTAGATTGCGGAGACTTTCATCCATACCTACATTACTAAAGATGATTGTCAAAGATTGGTGTTCGAGGTGGCTTTCACAATTTCCTGTCACCATAATAGAGACAATCGTTTATAAAAGGCACTTCGATCCCACAAGTCGCCGCACTACCCGCTGCCGCTGAGGCACAAACTCGGGGAAGATGAGAATGTCCGTACTCACCGCCTTGGCGTAGTCGACAGCATGCATCATAGATTTAAAATTTGCAGGCTCACCAGGGTGGATTCCTGAATTTGACCAAAAGCAACACGAACTTCAGCGGTGAGAACTCCTTTATTGTGGCAGATTAACGTGTTGATAGTTGTTGAGTATATTATAGCATTTTATGATTTAGAAAGAGGGATATAATGAGGGATGAATATATGTGTGTTGAGCGTAAGAAAATTATATTCTATATTATTCTTACATAACGATTCTGTGTTGTGAAGGGCATGAAGACAGTGTAAAATATTTTGTGAAGCATGTTTAGTTTAGAGCAGGAAAAAGAACTGAACTTCTTTAAGATTTAAGTGTGTCACAAAAATCACAGAAAGAAGGTTCAGTTCTTATGACTAATACTAACACAAATTTATTAAAATGCACTACCAGTAAACGATCTTTATTAATGGTAGCGAATCCGTATTGAAATTGTGACTATTAATCCACTGCTACGCAAGAAGATTCTAATACAGATTTCTTACGCTAGAAACAAAGCACCCCGGTCAATGGATACAACACTGCACTCTCGTAATGGATACTCGCGAAAGAAGTAAACACTACACGCGGACCGAGTACAGTACAAAACTCCCTCGCGATCGTAACGCAGAGTTTAAAAATAGTGATCCTTGAGCCTTGCACGGCACATAGTGATTTCTAGAAGTTCAAGGATTATTCACCCGGTACAGAAAGGGAATTACAACACAAGATTATTGCTGATTTAATCCAGAAAATGGCTGGTTATGGCCATTACTACGCCACGACCATCTCACACACAACATCTAAGCTACAAGAGCGCAGAAAGTGCCTTTCATCAACGCCAACCAGAAGAAGAACATCTGTAGTCTATTGTGATGCCACCTATCTTTCAGTACGTAGAATCACGCAAGAAGTGCATTACACGTATAATAGGGATTACTAAGACTGGTAAAAAGAGGTTATCGATTATGCCTCTGATTTCCAACTGAAAGTATATCTGCCTACGAATCTATTAACGTCGATGAAAGAGCGCGAGGCGTAAAAAGGTCAATCTCTTTGTCTCTGATGATTTTAAAGGGTTAGGTGAATTATGTCAAAAATATCTTCTATTAGCCTTCACCAATTGGTGCTGGCACATATCTCTCGCAACGTGAAAGGGTGCGTTGAAAGCAAGATATTGGACCTATTTTTGATGATTTAAACCTATTTACTCTAGTACAACCGAAGATGCTACTAATGATGCATTAGTGTCCTTAGAAACTTGGGCGGGGAAAAATATCCGATTACAGGGATATTGTCGATGTAACAAACTTATTTACCTTTTTACAGCTTCCTGAAAAGCGTCCAACGTAGTGCTGACAGCACCAATATTATTGAAATCAACAAGCATTTAAAAGCGTTATACACAAAAACCGGAAAGGAACAATTTCCCTACAGAAGATTCTCTTCGATCGATTTGTCTATGCACGAGCAAGCGAGTATAACAGTCGACATCTTGAAAAGAATACTATAGAGGATTTTGCCTCACTTACTTTTCATCCATTTAATTGCTTTAGGCATTTATTTCTAAAGAGTTTACACAAAATTTTGACAGTACCGGCATGAGAAATCATGCTTGACAGAGTGTTAGGATAGTCTATTATGTAACTGAAACAAACCCCTCACATCCGTAAGGACAGATATGCAAATCTGACGTGAGGCTTTTTATTGCTTGAAATTTTGCAATTTTATCTAATAGATATGGTATTCTTGTGTTAGATATAAATCTCCACCGATATGATAAGGATAGGCTTGAACAACAGTTTTTAGCGATTCTGATTGAAGTTAGGTTATCTTTGTGAAGACTCCGCCGATAATCGTGGTTTAAACGCACTAGGTATCACAACTATAGAGGGTAGGATATAATCCCAGTATGGGGACGGAAACATCAAAATATTGTTGATTTAATACTCTTAGGTGGCTTTGGGTTTGGCATATAATCCCCAGTATGGGGACGGAAACGAAACGATAAGTAGCTTTCATTTTGCTATTACGACGACGTCAGATAAAATAATCTCCAATGCAGACGGAAACTGAATTTTCACTTACTAATGTTAGTAGCTTTGATTTGCTCTTGATATAATCCCTCAATACGGGGACGGAAACCATCTCTTTGTAATATATGATAATCTACATCTTCATTTTTGGGAGATAAAAGAATAATTCCAATGTGGGGACGAAAACTTACCTTTGCTTATTCGCTTTACGGCGAATTACTTTTGATAAAAATAATCCCCAATACGGGGACGGAAACTATTGGATACATTTACCTTATAGATGGTAGAATTGTCATCTGATAAAAAATCCTCAGTACGGGGACGGAAACTTGGTATGGGTTACTAATCTTACTGGATTACCTTTATCTCTTCTTGATAAAAATAATCAGTACGGGGATTTGAGTATATTCTAATAATAGCTTTGCATTATAAGGTAGACAGATACATTTGTATGACGACTTTATAGCTGACAGAATCACGCTCATTTATTAGAAACGAAAAAGGATGGACATGTCATTGTTGGTAGGTATCATGAGGTATTATTTGAGAGCACTACTTCGAGTCTATTAATGATGTAACAGGATGCTATTGGAATGGGGAAGGAAGAAAGCTATTTTGAGTGTCCATAATAAAAGTATAATAAGTTATGAAAAAGTTTTATAGTTCTTATTATTTATGATATAGTAGATAGTAAGATACATTGATTCTTTGAGTATACATTCTTGATGATTTAGTTAAAGATATATACTTGGGGGAATTGGAGAAAGAAAAGAACAAGATTGTGTCATATTATAAAAGATTATGAGGGAGAAAACCCAAGAGGTGTTTAGAAACATTGGTAAAAGGTGCCTTGTTACATGCGATATTGGAAAAGTAGTCTATCGCGCTAACGGACGATCGGATCGTTCGACGGCGAGGCTACTTTTTATGTTTTATACAGAAGATAAGGGAGTTATTGAGATGTGTTCAATACATCGTGGGAAAAGCAATTATCTACACATAATTCCAGATACTAGCTTAGCTTATTTTGGTGTATGGAAAGGCAGCTAATCTTGCATCAGCTTTTGGACCGTAGAGAGTTTGATGAAGGTATTATGATTGAGGACAAACCTTCGATAAGAATAATGCCTTTAACATCTTGTATTCCATACTTTTGGTGGAAGAATTTCAAAAATGAGCAAAATATCATCTTCGAGGTCTAGATGTAGGGGGACAATTATAACTATCCAAAAGAGGGGACTATTCTAGCCACATCTGATACTTATAAAATGCTTTTATCAAACAACTGAAAGATAAATTTATCGCACAAAATATAGATGATATGACGGTGGAATGAATTACTACGGATTTATGGGGATACTACTAGCTTTATTCCTTTTTACTACATATGAGCAAACATTGCAGATCATCTTTGTATATACATTCTAAGTTGATAGCAGCGATTGCAACATGTATGCAATTATATTTTGAAGAACCATATCATCAGATTATAAAAAGTATTGTTTTACAGATTCCAAAAACATTTCGTGAACAAGAAGATGGCTATGATGATTTCTGGAGATGTGTCTGGTATACAAGATTTCATTTATACAGTGCCATCAACAGGTGCATTAAAACATCACGTGGTCGATCAGTGTATTTAGAAATACTATTAGAATCATTATTGATTCTTTTGTTAGAAGACTTAAACTTGACTAGATGTAATGTATTATATTCTGCGTGAGGACATTTTTATATACTATCACCTGCTACGGAAACTACTGTAGAGATTGTGAATTTGCTGGTAGCCTCTGTGAATCAATGGTTACTTGAGCATGTAGGTACAAAACTGTATATCGCATTTTGGTATGGCCACATGTACAGGGAATGATTTAATTAACGGAGAAAAACAGCATAAACTATTTGGTGATGTTCGACAGAATAGTGATAAAGGTAAAATATCACGGTATACCGAAGAGAATTTGGTTGATTTATTTAACCCTAATAGTTCTATTAATTTAGTGAAAGATGGAGATAAAGAATGCTCTATATGCCATACTATCAGTACATTTAAAACCTTATGTAGATACAGGAGCGTTGGCTTGCTGTATGTGTGATTCCTTATATAGGTTAGGAGAAGTATTGGTTCAACCAGAAGAATCTGTGCTAGGAATTGCAGAAACACAAGCTGTATTAGAGAAGATACCTTCGATTCAGATATATTCCAATTATGATGCGAATTTATATGTTATATCAAAACGTAAGTTAGAAGGAATTAGGTGGCGCGCAGAGTGGAAACGGTTATACATTATTAATGATCGGAAGTAGGAGGACCCGGTTGCAAATCGTTTGTGGATTGCAGATTATGTAACTCGTAAACCTGATGGCTCTGTATATACTTTTGAAGAATTAGCAAATCTTTTAGCGGCGCTAAAACGGCAGGTATACAGCGCTTAGTATTAAGAGCTGATGTTGATAACCTAGGAGCAGCCTTTTTATTAGTGGGTCTGTAGTGATAACAAAAGAAATCATTGTTTCAATTTAATAGATTTTTCTAGATATGCTGATTTATCCAGAGCTTTATCTATGTTCTTTAAAGTAGGGGTCAATAAAATTGTAGCGGGTAATGTCAATGGTGTAGAAGACATAAAAGATACCTATCGCCTCTGGAGTGAGATACTAAACGAAAAGGGGCATATTCATATTATCTATTCTGGCGGAGATGATGTTTTTCTAGTAGGCCCTTGGGACGAATTGATTGAAGTTGCTATTGATATTCGGAATAGGCTTAAAGATTTAACAGGTGGAAAAATTACAATGTCTGCGGGGTTAGGATGTTTACCCATCACTTTCCAATCACCAAAATGGCAGAAATAACTGGTAATTTAAGTCTACAGCAAAAGATATGCCTGAAAAGATAGTATTGCCTTGTTTGGCTTTGATACATATATGAAGGACAGCCTTTAATTTGTCATCATGTGTATACATGGGATCAGTTTATTGACTCTGTATTGGGAGAAAAAGTTTACACTACTACAGTCATTATTAGGTATATCTAAAAGAAGGAATAGTAACTGATATGGATAAAAATTCCTTTTAGATTGCTTTTATGTATCGGATTATGGAATTGCTAGAAGAGCTTGTAAAAGAGAATTCAGATGGAATTCACAGAGCAAGATTACAGTATACTTTGGCTAGAATGGAGCCTCAAAGAGCTAGTGAATTACAAAAAGAGCGATATCGGAAATTTGTTACTAAAATGTATGAGTATACTCAATCTAAAGAGGTAATCAAAACATCAGGAAAAGAGTTACTTACGCATTGATATATTGATTTATTGTTTGCGTGGTAAAGAAAAATGGAGGAGCAGAATGTTTTGATTATGTAGCTAGAAGAGAATCAGTGATTAAACAGTTAGGGAAATAGATCAAGGTATAATTGCATTAAATACCAATCAACTTAGGAAATCTGCAATTACTGATGTAAAAACAAGGTAACTGTTGAGGTAGCTAAAAATAAAAGATCGAGTAAAGACTATTTCACCTGAATTACAGATGGAAAATCCGTTTTCTAAAAACTTTATTTCGATATCAAGCTGGTCGAGAAATTGAAGAGAATAATAAAAAGTATAATGCAATTAATGCAGTTGATGACTTTTTATTGAAAAAGCAAAATTTAATTCTCTTAGAAGATATTAATGGAGATATTGAAAATTCAATCAATATTGTAAATACGTAGAGGCATTAGTTGCCTTCATAAGTATTATTCAGCAGTATCTACAAGAGAAAAATAATTATACTAACCAAAATTATAATAAAAGAGGGGAGTAAATAAGTATGAGTGAAACTACTAAGAAATGCAATTCGAGGAAAAATTATTATCCAAGGAGATTTAACAATAAAACAGGTATGCACATAGGTGGCGGTAGTGACTATGCTCCGATTGGAGCAGTAGAGATATCCGTTTATTCCGCGATTCTTTAACACAAGAACCAATTATTCCGGGAGTTCGTTAAAAAGGGAAAATTCCGTACCTTTATTAGCTCACGCTATAGAAGTGAAGAACATATTGTAAATTCAATAGATAAGGATGATGATGTTATTAAGAGATTATTTGGTTCCATAAAGCCACAAACTATTTCTCGATTGCAATTTCAAGATTTATTTATTTTCAGAAGAAACCAAATTGTTATTTTGAGTCGATTGATACAGATACCTATATGGGAGAAGTGAAAATTGAAAACACTATTAATAGAGTGACTATGTTGCTATGTGAGACAAATAGAGCGTGTACCCGCAGGAACTAAGTTTGCATTTAAGCTTGTATATACTTTTAATAGATAAAGATGGAAGGAAGAAGATTTACAAACATTACGAACAGGTTTTAGAGTTATTGCAATTAGATTACCTTGGAGGACATGGCACAAGAGGGTATGGACGTATATCTATTGATAACGTGACAATAAAACATTCTCGGTTGATGCTGAATTAAGCAAACGTTGTGAACAGGTTTTACAAGGTTATAGGTGATGTAATGAAATATTATATATTTCCTTTTACATTTACAAGTTCCATACACTTTGAAATACGAGTGAAGGTGGTTCGTTAGATAAAGTGCAACTCACCCTATATCCTCAGATACATTTTGTATCTGCCTGTGTGAATGAAATTGGTCATAATCAAGCAGAAATAGAATGGCTACTGCAATCTTTACGAGTGAGATGATATAAAAATCTCTAGCTTATTTCCTTTTACAGTTTACATAACCAAATCGAGCTATTTGTTCCACGCCCAATTTGTGAAATGCAGAAAAATATATATCTATCATAGACAAAGATACGTTGCTAAAGCGTGTAAAAGACCAGAAAAACTAAAAAGATAGGATATATTCGTGTATCCAATTTGTATAATAAGGTTAGTGATATTCACCATTTTCTACGATTGAAGAGCCTTTTTGGACAGTATTTACAGCGCATCGTGTGTGCGTTGTGTGAAGAGAAGAGCAATCCATATGTTGTAGGTTCCTTTAAATTTACTAAGAATGCGGGATTATACTGCATTGTGGGAGTTAAACGGATAGAAGATTTGGATAGAGTTAAAAGAATTTTTGAAAGTCTCAGTTATAATGGTATTGGAGGAAAGAGAAGTTCTGGCTTTGGACAATTTTATTGTAGAAGACGAGTTTGAGTTAGATACAATACCTGCATATGAATCTGATGTGGTTGCATTATATAATTTATTGCAGCAAAAAGGATCTATGCTATATGTCGATTAGTGCTATAACACCAAAAATAGATGAGATTAATATAGTATCCGAAGGCACGTATAAACTTATCAAAAAGAAGTGGCTTTGTATATAGCGAATCTATTTCTGCACCATATAAACGAAATTCTTTTTATGCCCTACAAGAAGGTAGCTGTATGCCGTATCCATTAGAGGGACAAATGGTCGAATTACGCTCTGATAAAAAGTCCTCATCCAATTTATAAAAATATGAAAGGTTTTTGGTTAGGTGAACATCGATGAGTAAAAATCTATGCCAGATACAGTTTCTTTTTACATTAGAAACAATAACCCTGTGTCCATAGGAAAGCTGGACGAGATGTGAATGTACTTGACTACATTTTAGATACAGCGAATCGTCATGTATATTTTTAAATCATAAAATGGTTTCAATATTTATATTCAATTGATAAACTATCTCGACTATGAGTCGTATGCAGAAAAACTATACTAAAGGACAAAAAGAGACTATTTACGAATGGATGGAACGAACAATAGGTATTCCTGAAGATAAAGTGTATTGTCAAGTGTTTCTAAACGTCAATTGCGTTGTGTACCAAGTTCTATTTCAAAAATATCGTTGAACGATATAAAACTCACTGACATGTCATTACCTAATGGAACACCGTATATACCCGGTAGTTCCTTGAAAGGTGTTATAATCGCGTCTATAATAGCCCATATTATTGAAGAATGATGAAGACTTTCGTAAAGAATGGAGAGATAAACCTCGTAAAGTCTTCAAAAATCAGAACGATTCTTAATGGATGTATAAAAAGCTACAGAAAAGGTCTGATACATTGATACTATCTAGAATAAAGAAGTCTACTGGAAAAGATGTTCGAGATGGTATAAAAAGCTGTTTCATGCTATTTCAGTATCAGATATGCATGTTATCAAATAATGATAGTATGGCTACGTATATCTTACCTAGATATGACTCTTATAGCAGATACAAAAAGAAATAAAATCAGTTTACCTATATATAGAGAGTGTATCATTCCTAATACCAAGCTAAAAAGGTATGCTAAGTGTAAATCTTCATGAATTGAAAATATGTGGATCGATTCTCACATCCGATCTCATCAAAAATTATTGAAGAACATACGCAACGACTAGTAAGACGATGGAAACTTAGCATTTAAAGAAACTATTGAGGAATCATGCATACAAGAATTGGAAACAGGTCACTTGTTTACTGGGCAGTAGTATTGGTTTTTTACATAAAACATTACTATTACCACATATTTGATAATTCTAAAGATGAAGTTAATGTCGTAAAATCAATACTTAAAATTGCAGAAGAGTTTGAAGACCATCTACATAATGAAGACAAAAATTATATCTCCTCGAACATTAAAGCTAACAAGATATAAGGGAAAAGATTATATATTTGAGGTGTAAAGTTACATCTTGAAGAAAAATCGAAATTAAAGTCATAGAATTTGATATACATCTAGATACTGGGCAGAAAATTGTTCAATCATTAGGAGTGTATTACATGGTGTGATTATGTCATGCATTTCTACGGAATATGCCACATTTCTGCATGCTACACAAATACCTCCGTATCACCAATATGTATCTATGATAAAGAACGCAATACTAGTGTATGGAGAATTGCTGCTTTTAATAGAAGAATATAGAAGAAATGATTCATCCTTTGTGGAATATAAAGTCCAAGATAGGGCTAACACAAAAGAATGGTAGTTTAACTCACAGATGATAGACGGGTTGTGTTAGAAACAGATTATGCCAGTATTGCAAAATCATTTTTAGGGAGATATTAAGCAATATAAGAAAATAGATATTATATTTGTAACGCCAACTTCATTTAAGGTAAATCAAGCCTACGCTATTTTTTCCTGACATCGAAAAGATTATGAGGGAGTTTTCTAAAAATGGAATGCTTTCAGCTCATCCGATGTATATGATGATGAAGAGTTATTTCAGGCCATGTGCGACAACATGTATGTAGCAGAGCACCGTATGCGATTACAAAAAGTTTTATTTAGACTAAAATACCAGGCTTTCAAGGAGCGTATACTTTAATCTGTAAACGAAATACGGTCCTCCTCAAATCTAGTGAGGGCTATAGTCGTGCTACTTTGGTTCTATTGTGTGTGGGATTAAAGCTGCCCTAGGTATGGGAGCCATGCTGTAGAACTAGAAGAAAGCGAATAAAAACTTAATACATATAGAATACAACATCCCCACATGGAATCTATTCTCATGTGGGGATGTTTTTAAAATTTTATTAGAAATAGCTCATTCCATGCTATAATAAATTCATACAGATATTTTTCTATCTTTCACAAGGAGGAACGATATGTCATCCATTGCTACTTATTGGTGGTACTGGTGTGTACGACCCAAATATGTTTGAAACTATGACGAATCATCTTTGATGACGCCCTATGGTGAAATTCATTATGTGTGCGGTACCTATGAGGGCAAGACGGTGTATTTCTTAGCCCGTCATGGCTGCGATCATTCGATTCCACCGCACAAGATTAATTATCGTGCCAACATCTGGGGTTTGAAAAAGTTAGGTGTTAAGTTCATTGTATCTACTACAGCGGTAGGTTCTTTGATGAGAACTTTGGACCTGGTCATTTTTGTGTTGACGGACCAATTCTTGGACTTTACGAAAAATCATGTGAATACCTTCTACGAAGGTGGCGATCGTCCGTAGCGCATGTGGATGTAACGGAACCATATAGCCCTGAGTTGCGAGGCATTGTAGAAAGTGCCGCTAACTCCTTAGGATTAACGGTTCACAATGGTGGCACTTACGTATGTACAGAGGGTCTCGTTTTGAGTCTCCTGCTGAAATTCGCATGTATGCTATGTTAGGTGGTCAAACGGTGGGTATGACAATGTACCGGAAGTGACCTTAGCCAACGAAGAGAAATGGCATATATGACAATTTCCATGGTCACAAATTATGCTGCAGGCATTTCTGAATCTGCTTTGACCCATGGCGAAGTGGTGGATATGATGAAAGAAAATGGCTGAGCAATTACAAGCGCTGGTGAAAGAAGTCATCAAGGGCATCGATGTGAATGCAGACTATCCAGCTCATCATCGTATGTCAGAATATGGTGGTTTTCAATTATAATCTATGGTGAAGAATCTAAAAGGAGAACGCCAATGCAATCTTTAATTCGAGATATTTCCTTAGCTGCTGAAGGTCGTAAAAATCGACTGGGTAGCTAATTTCATGCCTACTTTGAACACACATTAGGGCGCATCGTCGAAAAAGAGCAAACTTTCAAAGGTCAAACTATTGTTGTATCCGTTCATTTAGAAGTCGAAAAACTGCGTACTTATCTACCGTTTTAAAAACGTGGTGGTGCGGATGTGATTTCGTCACAGGTTCCAACCCATTGTCGACTCAAGATGATGTGGCAGCAGGATTGGTAGATATGGGCTTAACTGTATATGTTTGGTACAATTGTAGCAGATGAAGAGTATACAATGTTCCTAAACAAAGCGCTAGATCATAAACCGCATATCATCATCGATGACGGTGGTGATTTAGTAAGTTTACTACACACAACTCGTCAAGATGCGAAAGAACGTTTGTTGGGTGGTGGTGAAGAAACAACCACAGGTGTGACATCGTTTGAAAGCCTTGGCTGAAGCTGGAACAGTTGACATTCCCAATGATTTAGCTGTGAACGATCTCTAACTGTAAATACTTATTTGACAATCGCTATGGTACTGGCCAATCTGTTTGGGATGGTATCATGCGCACTACGAACTTAACAGTAACAGGTAAAAATGTAGTGGTTGCTGGTTACGGCTGGTGCGGTAAAGGTGTGGCACTTCGCGCCAAAGGTCTGGGTGCCTCACGTGATGTCACAGAAGTGCATCCAATTAAAGCAATCGAAGCCTGTATTTGATGGTTTCAGCATTGCCAATGTTGGAAGCAGCTAAAATTGGCGATATTTTCTGCACGGTCACAGGCTGTAAGGATGTTATCACAGAAGAACACTATGCCGTGATGAAAGACCGCGCTGTACTTTGTAATGCAGGCCATTTCGATTGCGAAGTGAATGTAAAAAGATTTAGAATCAATGGCTGTATCTCGCGAACGAGTACGTCAAAAATATCGAGGCCTACCATATGCAAGATGGTCGTCAATTGTATGTACTAGCAGAAGGTCGCCTTTGTGAACTTAGCAGCAGGGGATGGACATCCAGCAGAAATTATGGACTTGTCATTTGCCATGCAAGCCTTAGCAGCAGAATATATCTTGCATCATGGGGCAGATATGGAAGATGATGTACATGTATTACCATATGAAGTAGATGCAGAAATTGCGAAACTAAAATTACAATCCATGGGCTATGACTTAGATACATTGACACAAGAACAATATAATTATTTGTATACAGTGAATTAACATCTTACATAGGTAACTAAAAACTAATCTAATCATTACAATTTGGTGATGAGAGTGTTAACTTTCATCACCAATTTTATTACCCACTCAATATTAAAAATAGACAGCAAAAAGGATAATCGTATAATCACAGAACATGAGAGCCCAGTAGGCGTATATCCCAGTGGTAGTGGTGATACATTGACAACAAAATGTTTAAAAAGATGTTTGTCCTCTTTTATAAACACAAAAATAAGGAAAATATACGTTATAGGTTTACTAAAACTCATAACTAAATTCTTATATTTATATTTGACAATGTGTCTCATGTTACATCTCATAATAGGAAAGCATAGATTTTCTATAGGAGTATATATTTCTCCTATGCTAATGAAGTGAAATGGTAAAGGTGACTTTCACGGTGAGAAAATCCAAACGAGGAGTTTTTAAAAAGAAAGTGTGGGCAGATGAAAAATCCATGTTCAAACGTGCACTAGCATTGGGTGCTACGGCTATTTTGGCTGCGGCGATCGCTGGTTGCGGTGGCAATAGTTCATCAACAAACAATGTAAATGAAGCAGTAGCTTTTTATTGACGACTACGTTCGGTGCAGCAGCCGCTCTATGGCGAGTCTATTAAGAATGGTGCAGAGTTAGCGGTAGCGCAAATGACAGATGCTAACAATGTAAAAATTAATTTGTTGGTGGAAGACGTACAAAAGGTGATGAAAAACGGAAGTAATCAATGCGATGAATAAAGTGATTGCAAAAGATAAAGTAGTGGCTGTTATTGGACCCATGTTATCTGGTGAAATGATGGCGGCAGGTCCGATTGCCATATAAAACAAAGCTGGTAGCATTAGATTTCTACAACCGCAGAAGGCATCACTGATATTGGAGATTATATTTTTCCGTAATGCTGTACCAGAATCTTGGCAGACGCAGCGATTCGTCAAGCTCTACAAAGTATTAGGTTTCAAAACAGCGGCTATTAGTACTCCAACAACAATGACCAAATGGTATCTGTAAATAATACAGCGAAAAAGCATTGGAATCTGAAGGGGTTCAAATTGTCAGCCACAGAAACATTTGCTGATAAAGATACAGATTTCTCTGCACAGTTGACTAAAATTCAACAAGCAAAAACCTGACATCATCATCAGTTGCCTGTACCAAGAAGGCATTGATTGATGAAAAATGCGTGAACTTGGCATGAACCAAACCAGTGGTAGGTTCCAATGGTCTCTAACTAGCCCAGCGTTCATTAAAAATGCAGGTGCTGCTGATGGTGCGATCGTAGGTACACCTTTGGTTCCCTAACAAAGATGACCAAAAGTTCGTGACTTCCGCAAAGCTATGTAGAAAAATATGGTCATGAACTCGATCAATTCGCAGCACAAGCATATGATGCCGTGTTCTTGTACGAAAGTGCAGCATTGAAAGCAGCAGGTTCTACAACGTATCGCGAAAAATTTCCGTAACGCATTAAAAGGCATTACAGACTTCGTAGGGTAACTGGTAAATTCCAATTCAACGAAAACGCATCCATCTATGGAAGTTCAAGTTTTACAAATTAAAAACGGTCAGTCTCGACGTCATTACAAAAATAGGAGTTAAACTGATGTTTTTACAGCAATTAGTGAATGGCCTTACTTTAGGCAGTCTCTATGCAGTATTAGCGATCGGATTGACACTTGTGTTTGTGTATTGAACATCATCAACTATGGCTCACGGAGGCATCTTTTTATGATAGGTGCCTCTCGTGGGTTTATTTATGGTGACAGTCTTTTGGAAGTCTAATATCTTTGTAGCCATCCTTGTGGCTATGCTAGTAGGGGCAATTCTTGGATATTTATTAGAGTTTGTGGCACTTCGCCCACTTCGCAAGAAAAATGTATCCCATTTGGCGCCATTGATTTCTACGATTGGTGTCTCTATTTTTATTGAAAGTGTAGCTCTTACTTGTGTGGGGGCCCTACATACACGTTCATTCCACCAGATTTCATCGGTGGACTTATCGATTTTGGAATGTTCAAAATCTCCATGGTTCAAATCATTGGCCTTGGCGTATCCATTGTGTTAATGTTGATTTTAAAATGTACTCATTAAAAAGACTAAAAATCGGTAAAAGCTATCCGTGCTGTATCCTTGAGCACGGAAACCGCATCCTTATTGGGTATTAACCCTACTTTGGTTATTTCTGTAACAGTAATGCTTTGCTTCCCGCTTTTTGAGGTTCTGCAGCGGGTGTATTAGCTGGCTTATCCTTCGATGCCGTAGAGCCTATGATGGGTGTTGTTATTGGATTTAAAGGCTTAGCTGTATTAATCTTGGGTGGCCTTTGGAAATATTACTGGCGCTATGGTAGGTGGATTCATCTTAGGTGTATCCGAGTATTTTCCGTAGCCTACGGGCATCGTCTTACCGTGATGCAGTAGCCTTTGGGTTAATCATTCTCTTATTATTCTGGAGACCACAAGGGTTATTCGGATCCAAAGATAAGGGGGACGACCATGAGTGAAATTTTAAATCCATATTATCTACAAATAGTGATGTTCTTCATCATCAATGCCATTATGGGTATTTCCATTTTTCTTTCACCCTTTCTGACGGGGCAGCTGACATTGGGTGCAGCTGGTTTCATGAGTGTGGGTGCTCTACGTGGGGGCCTTGCTTACCTGAAAGCTGAGTTACCAATCTGATTGCTATCTTCATTGGTGGTATTGTAGCGGCCTTAGTAGCTGTTAGTGATTGGTTTACCAACTACACGCTTGAAAGGTTTTGTACTTGGCGATTGCAACGTTAGGATTTGGTGAAGTAGTGCTGTTATCTTCTTGAACTTAGCTGACACATGGTGCGTTGGGCCTTTCAGGATTCCAGCGATTGCCCAAGAATTGACAAACTATGTCTCATGAGCTCGATATGGACGGTTTGTTAGATATGGATGCATTAACATGGGTAATTTGTTGACCATCATCATCTATTGGTGATTCTAGCGTTGATTATCTTGTTCTGCCTACGCATCCACAATAGTCGTGTAGGTCGTGCATTCCAAGCCATTAAAGCAGATGACCATGCATGCAGAGTTGATGGGTATCAATGTGGTGTATTACAAAATGTTAGCCTTTTGTCATCGGTGCTTTCATAGCGGGCATTGGAGGTGGTTTGTATGCACATATTACAAACTTTATTAACCCTACAGATTTTAGTTACCATAAGGTCGTACAAATTTTATTATTCCCAGTCTTTGGTGGTTCCAATGTAGGTGGGGTTCCGTACTAGGCTCTTTCATTTTGACATTATTACCAGAAGTATTAGCGTTTCTTAGCAGACTATCGTGATATTATTTACGGTGCACTGTTAGTCATCTTGATGACTGTTCGCCCGGATGGTATTTTGACAGAAGAATTACTGGACAAAAATCTATTGTAAACTAGGTGTAAAAAGAAACCATATATTCCAGAAACACAAGTATTAACAGAACGCTTTGTGCTTTTATAAAGCACAGAGCAAGTCTGGTCAAGAATAGGAGGTAACCATGCTATTACAATTAGATGATGTAAGTAAAAGCTTTGGCGGTGTGGCTGCTTTTGACAGGGGTTACCTTCCAAGTGAACCAAGGGGAAGTCTTTGGTGTTATTGGACCGAATGGTGCAGGGTAAAACAACATTGTTCAACTTAATTACAGGCGTATTCCCCTGTAAGTACTGGCAATATTGTTCTTCGACGGTATGAATGTAGTGGGCATTAAACCACACTCGTACAGTGGAAATGGGGATTGCTAGAACGTTCCAAAAATATTCGTCTCTTTGGTAATATGACAGCCTTTGGAGACAGTGTTGACAGGCATGCATTGTCGCACTGGTTCTGGAGTGTTGTCTCAGTTTCTTCCGTACAAAACGCCAGCGCATTGAAGAAGAACGTTGCCGTGGTATTGCTTATGAATTTTTAAAACTGGTCGGCTTAGAAGAAGATGCAGAAGGTAGCTACATCTCTCACCATACGGTAAGCAACGTCGCTTGAAAATCGCTCGTGCCTTTAGCAACGCATCCACAATTAATTTTTGTTAGATGAACCTGCGGCTGGTATGAACGATAGCGAGACAGAGGTGTTGCGCTAATTAATCGGTAAAACTGTGATTTAGGTATTACGGTTGTAGTCATAGAACATGATATGGCGTTGATGATGAATATTTTGCGATCGTTTAGCAGTGTTGAACTTTTGGTAAAAAGATTGCAGAAGGCACACCACAAGAGATTCAAAAATAATCCAGATGTAATCGAAGTTGTACTTAGGAAAGGAGGAATAATATGTTAAAAATTGAAAAATGTTGTGGCTGGATATGGTCACATTACAGCGTTGAAACCATTAACCCTAGAAGTTCCTCAAGGCTCTATTGTATCTTTGATTGGCGCTAATGGTGCTGGTAAATCCACAACGATGCGTTCTATTATGGGTTTAGTAAAACCCTACAGAAGGTCGCATTACCTTCGAGGGCAAAAGATATTACATCTATGAAAAACACATGATATTGTGAAAGCAGGTATTTCCCTCGTTCCAGAAGGTCGCCAAATATTACAAGATATGAGTGTTTACGAAAAATCTCAGAAATGGGAGCCTATATTCGTAAGGATGCTGAAATCAACGATGATATTAAAAAGTATTCAAACGATTCCCTATTCTTGACGAACGTAGTTACCAATTAGGTGGTACTTTATCTGGTGGACAACAGCAGATGCTTGCCATTGGTCGTGCTTTAATGGCCCGTCCTAAATTGTTGTTACTGGATGAACTCGTCCATGGGTTTGGCACCGTTAGTAGTGAATGAAATCTTTGAAGTAATCAAGGAAATTAGTGCCGAAGGAACGACAGTGTTACTAGTTGAGCAAAACGTACGTCAAGCTTTGAAAATTGCTGACTATGCATATGTACTAGAAACAGGTAAGATTGTTCTTTCAGGACCAGCCGAAGAAACTCGCCATGACCCTAGAGTGATGGAAAATGATACCTAGGGGGAAAAGTAGAATAATGTACTAGGGTCATTCCTAAGTATTCTAGATACATGAAAGATATATGGGGATTACTACTGGGGAATCGTCCTTGGTAGATAACTGTATAAAGATAGATAGCAGATATACAATCCATTGTGGTTGCGTATCTGCTTTTTATTTATATGCTTTGAATATATAGATACTACATATAGAAATGGCGTATACTAAAAATCTATTGTGTATACATGAGCTCCATGCCTTGTAGGAGAATCAAATTTCTTGTAAACTAATAGTATACCAACATAATATATTTTTATATTCATATAGGAAGGTGTAACTATGAGTATAGCAGCAAAACAAGCCTCGTGGAAAAAGCAAATGATGTGATTTTTGGTGATTAACCCACAGGCAGAAGAAGCAGCAGGAAACAATATGGCAAAAAGAAAATGTGTTAATTGGTACGGTAGGGATCAATTTTAGATGAAGAAGGAGAAATTGTATTCTTAAAAACAGTAGAAACAGAATTTCGTACTTGCCATGAATATGTTGCCTATGCACCTGATTGAGGGGTTAGTGGATTTTGTGGAGGCTTTGCAAGCAAGAGTGTTTTGGCCAGTCTAGACCAGATGCCCATATCGAAGGGATTGCCACAGCAGGAGGTACAGGTGGAATTCATCATTTAGTGCATAATCACACTGAGCTAGGGTAATAAGGTTATCACTGCCGATTGGTATTAAAGGGTGCTTATAAACAAATTTGCAATGACAATGGTCGTGAATTGATACATATCCATTATTTGATGAGAACTATGGATATAACTTTCCAGCCTTGAAGAATTAGTTCGTGCCACAGCACAAGAACAGGAGAAAATGTGTTGATTATTTTTAATACACCTGGGAATAATCCCACAGGATTCTCCCTATCTGAAAGTGATTGGGATAAGGTATTAGACTTAGTGAAAGAGATAGTAGACACAGGCAACAATAAAGTAATTATTGGAGTAGATGTGGCATACATTGATTTCTCGGGACCCTAAAGAAGATGTACGGCGATTCTTTATTGAGCATCTGTCAAAAGATATTTTAACAGTCGTATGCTATAGCATTTCCAAAGGATTTACAATGTATGGTCAACGTGTTGGTTGTATGTTAGGCATTACTCTGATAAAGAAGTGACAGGAGTTTTTGATATTAACCAAATGACATCTCGTGGTACATGGTCTAATATCAATCGACCAGCTATGCGTACCGTAGCCAATATCGTATTGAATCCAGAGAAATTACATCGCCATGAGGTGGAACGAGCATCGGTATCTCACTGCGTGGAAGAACGAGCTGCTATCTTAGAAACAGAAGGAAAAGAAATTGGTCTACCTATGCTACCATATGGGTGGACTTCTTCGTGACGATTCCAAGTGATAATCCTAAGGAAGTTGTGGATGAATTGAAAAAAGAACAGGTGTTCTTAATTCCTGTATCTCGTGGTGTACGTATTGCCGTATGCTCCATTCCAAAACGACAAATTAAAGGATTGGCGACAACGTGTATATGATGCGATGAAACGAGTTGGACAATTATAATCCCTAAAAATTAATATATAGAACAGTCTTAATCGGGACTGTAACTAAAGGTATCTTTTTACCTTTTTGGTTACAGTCCTTTTTGTTATATGTGACTACTCTCACCAAAGGGAGAAGTAGGGGGTATAAATGCTATCATAAGAATGTACAGAAATGACGATATAGGATGTACAAATTTTCATTACCTATCAGATACTATATGCATGAGGTGATATAACATGCAATATGTATTAGATAGAAATGAATCAATAACAGTAAATACGGTATTAGACTTACCAAGATTAAAAACAAGTACTGGAGGTGTTACACTCTGAACCCCAATTACAGTGAACTAAGTCGTCAATTAGGGATGCGATAGGACGTACACAGTCAAGTGCATATTATGAAAGAAAGGTGCCTAGTAAAGAACGAAAAAGACCGTCTCGATCGATAGTTTTTACGAGATTATTGAAACTTTTGTTGTCTGAAGATACGCCGCAAAAGTTTTATTACAAACGAGTATTATGGCAGTATCTAAAAAGATACAACCATGGGCTTGATGTGGTTCATTCTACATTTTAGAGGATATATACAAACGATTCCTCAGTTTCAAAGTTACTGATGGAAAGAAACAAACGTTAAGTACAAAGAGTACAGTCCGCTTTGAAACAGCATCCAGGAGAACAAGCACGATTGACTGGAAGGAAAATATTAACTTCCTGTTAGAAGATGGTACATCTATTACCTTGCATATACTATTGATGACACTAGGATATTCTAGGTACAAAATTAGCAAAAGTAACATTAGATAAGTCATTAACTACCCCACAAGATGGCATGGTTGAGTGAAGAACTTGGCGGGGTTCCACAAAAGTATTCTTCACAGATAATATGAAAAGTGTTATGGTCGTAGCCAGACGGCATGGTAGTCAAGGTCAACTACATCCCAAAGCAGAACAGTTTAGCGAAGGATATGGGACTTTCGCTTTCAACCGTGCATGTCTTATCGACCACAAACAAAAGGGAAAGTAGAATGCCAAATGAAGATATTAGATGAATTGCATGCCTACCAAGGACAGCTTACCTTGATGAGAGCTCAAAGAAAAAAGTAAACTCAACTGACACTACGTAGTAACCTTTCTATTTCATGCAAGCTACACGAAGGATTCCGACACTATGTTAGTAGAAGAAAAAGGAATCTCTATTACTCACTTCCAAAACAAGTAATACGAGATTCCTATCGAGTCAAGCATCCTAAAGCTAAAGTGTTACACGATAATACCATCAGCTTTCAAGGTAACCATACTATTCTGTACCACTAGGATATGTGGCTAAATCTATGACATTGCAAGTCATAGACAAGATGCTACATATCTATGATAACACAAAAATTAGTCGCAGTACACGCATTAAGTAAGAAAAATTAATTACTTGCCCTCTCATTATGTAGGAAGACAATTACAGAAAACACTCGTATCTGTCCGCTGATGAGGTGAAAGAAAGGGCTAAATCTAATTTAGAAAAGATAGGGGCTATCTATGAGTACAAAGACCACTACACAAACGGTTACAGGATAATCTAGAGTATTTTAAAGTTAAAGCAATGTCTGTTGCACTTAGATGAGACGATTGAGTTAGCTAATAACACAAAATATTTCTCATATTGAGTGGTTATTAAAAGTTAACTGATTAGTGAGGTAGATGTAAAGCGAGAAAAATGTTATCCAATTATATGGTAAAAATTAGTAACTTTCCTCATTTAAAGACCTTAAAGGACTTTTTGATTTTTACCTTTCAGCCACAAATTAATGAACTGCAAATTAAAAATTTAGCTCTTTACACTTTACATCAAGCTGAAAAATATTATATCTTTCTGTTCTAGTGGCGTTGGAAAAACACATTTAGCAACTTCCTTAGGAATTGAAAGCGCTCAGAACAGACGAAGTACGTACTTCATTAAATGCCACGATCTCATACAGAACCTAAAAAGGCACGTGAAGAAGGTCGTTTAGAAATTCGTTTAAAGCATTATGCAAAAATACCAACTTCTAATTATTGATGAAATTGGTTACTTACCACTACAAGAGCGATGCTAATTTGCTCTTCCAAATTATTGATAGGAGGTATGAACAAAAAGTACAAATCGTTACATCTAATATTAATTTTGATGAATGGACATCTATATTACAGGATGAACGAGTCGCTAGCGCCATTGTCGATCGGCTTACCACTCATGCCTCATGTCATTAGCATAACTGGAGACTCTTACAGATTACGTCATCATATGCAAATGATGGAGTAATTGTACATTTTATATCGTCAAAATTGTACATTCTTATATTGACATTTACAGGGGGATAGAACAAAATGAGTTGGTTTTTAATAGCGATGAGCCTAGTTAAATACTAGGCATACTGAATTTTAAAGTTGTTTTAAAAACTTTGAGGTAGGAGAAAAAGAATTGGTAAAAAGTGAAAAACATTCCCCACTTATTCTATTCCCACTGCATATAAAATGATTTGTGTTCGATATTACTTTTATTATACGAACATATACATAAATATATTAAATTATGTTCGTTATTAATGGTTAGTGATAGGATAATTTGTATAAATATCTATAAATTGGGTGGTTATTTTGTTGTGAAAAGTGGGGAATGTGTAAAATTCTACCATCATAGTGGTAATGAGGACAAAAAGGTGAGAGAAAAGGAGGTGTCCTTGCTATGTTTAAAGGTGAATTTATCACACAATCGATAGTAAAGGACGCACGATCATTCCCGCCAAAATGCGTGAACAACCAGGAGAAACTTGTGTTGTGACACGATATTTTGATAATACCTTAGCCATTTATACCCAAGAAAAATTTGATGAAATTGCAAAAATTAAGTTCTCAAAAGTTCAAACAGCCAATCAGCGTGGGCTAGTTCGTTTTCAGGTGGTGCAGCTGATCTTGAGTTTGATAAACAAGGTCGAGTGTTGATACCTAGTAACTACGTGCCCATGGTGAACTGAAAAAGATGTAGTTGTGGTTGGTAATGGTGACCGCATCGAAATTTTGGAGTAAAAACTCGTTACAAAGATATAACAACGAAATTTATGGAAATATTGAGGCCATGGCAGAAGAACTTGATTTGATGATATTGGATTTTAAGTGAGGAATTATGGACTTTCATCATGTGAGTGCATTACTCAATGAAACGCTAGACGGATTGGCGATTAAAACCAAATGGAACCTATGTGGACTGTACATTAGGTGGTGGTGGCATTCATGCCATCGGTGAACATTTATCTTCAGAAGGTATGATGATTGGTTTTGGGATCAAGACGTAGCGGCATTAGAGGCGGTATCTCAGGATTATCTGATTTATTTTGCCAGGTGAAAAAGTCACTCAAAACTAACTTTTCCAACTTAAAACAAGCTTTGCAAGAGGCTGGTATTTATGAAGTGGATGGATTTGTTGACCTAGGGTATCCAGTCATCAATTAGATACGGCGGAAAGAGGATTTTCTACATGCAAGATGGTCCTCAGATATGCGCATGAATCAAACAGGGTGTCTTGACTGCAGAAACGATAGTCAACACCTATTCTAGTGATGACTTATATAAGATTATCTGGGAGTACGGTGAAGAACGATGGGCTAAAACGAATTGTTCAATTCATTATAAAGCCTAGAGAAGAAATGCCATAGTGACTACTCTTTCAGTTGGTGGATATCATTAAACGTGCCATACCAGCAAAGGCTAGACAAGATGGACCACACCCAGCAAAACGGACATTTGTAGGCGCTTGTATAGAAGTGAATCAGAACTCAGATTTTGCATGCATATCAGGATGCTGTGTCTATGTTAAAAACCAGGGGTGGAAGAATCGCAGGATTACGTTCCACCTCGAAGATAGAATCACAAAACAAACTTTCATTAGCACAAGGTTGCACATGTCCGCCGAATTTACCTGTTCTGTGTGTGCCAACATGTGCCAATGGTAAAAGCAAAAATAAGGCCACAGAAACCAAGTAATAAAGAAGTAGAAGAGAATCCACGGTCCCGGAGTGCCGTTAAGGGTGAGCTGTGAAGATATAGTTGGGAGGAATGAAGTTATGTTAGTGCGAAAGGCTGCGCATTGGGAGCAATCAGCACCTTAGTGTAGAACCCGTCAAAAAGAAGAAAGTAAAAACCATCAAGCATTCATTTGGGATTTAACTCCCTGATATGCGCCAGTGTTTGTTAACTGTATTATTGGCGATGGTGTTAGTATGACTTCGCTATATAACAGGTGTAACAGAAAATACCGCAAAAGAAACAGTGAATTTACAGGAACAAATTGTGTTAGAGAATCGTACTAATTATGAATATAATCTAGGACTAGCAGAATTAAAAGTCTCCTACGCGTATTCAAAAATTGCGCAAGAAAAACTGGCATGGTATTACTCAGATACCTCTGTCTACACCAGTAAAAATACAGTGGAAGAAACGTAATGTGATGACGAAAAAGGATATTAGAGAATGATGAAGGCAGTCCTTTTGGGCTGCTTTCTATGATTGGAGGAATCAATATGAAACGAGTGGAAGACATTGAAAAGGTTGTATCTCCCACGAAAGTAGAAGGTCCTTTGACATCCCTTTGTTGAGCCATATTACGGCTGACTCTAGAACAGCTACAAGAAGGTAGCTTGTTTATTTGTTTAGTGGGTGCTACCGTGGATGCTCATAACTTTGTGGATAAAGCTGTAGAAGATGGTGCAGTTGCGATTATTGCATCTAAAACCTGTGACAGTACCAGATTATGTAGCAGTTCTCTACGTAAATGATACACGACATGCTTTTGCAAGATGCGGTTCCATTTTTCTATGACCATCCAGCATCTAAAATGCGTATGATTGGTGTCACAGGTACGAATGGTAAAACCACAACAACACATATTATTGGATCATATGTTACGATCCCAAGGGTACATACAGTGGGGATTATTGGGACCGTACATATTTTTGATTGATGACCAATCGTACCCAATTCACAATACAACTCCAGATGTGGCAGATTTACAACAAATTTTTGACAACAAATGGTGGATGCTGGTGTCACACATTGTATTATGGAAGTATCTTCCTCATGCCTTAGTATTAGGCCGCTAGCAGTTGCGTAGAATATGATACAGCTGTATTTACCAACTTGACACAAAAGCATCACTTAGACTTTCACAAAACATTTGAGAATTATTTAGCAGCAAAAGCTAAGTTATTTAAACAAGTGAGTGCATCCTATCAAGTGAAAGAAGGTAAAGGGGCTGTCATCAATGTAGATGATGCCTATGGTCAAGCCATTGTGGATGTTACCACGGCACCCTATGATTACCTATAGTACAGAAGGCAAAGGTACAATGAATGCCTCTGATTTATCAATTACTGCCAAATCTTCCCACTTACTTTTATCCATGAGGGCAGAACTTATCCGATTTCTACAAAAATTGCAGGTATGTTTAACGTGTACAATACCATGGCAGCCATAGGAGCTGCATTGTATGAAGGGTTGACTATGGAACAAATTGTGAAAGCATTGTCTACTTTCACAGCCGTGCCAGGACGTTTTGAAACCATTGAAGAAGGATCAAGATTTTTGCCGTCGTTGTGATTATGCACATACGCTCAGATGGATTAGAAAAATATTTTACAAACAGCGAAGAAGATTGCAGAGAATCGTATTTTTAGTTGTCTTTTGGTTGTGGTGGCGATAGAGATGCAACAAAACGCCCCTATCATGGGACGTATTGCATCACAATCTAGTGATCGTATTTGTGACTTCCGATAACCCACGGACGGAAGATCCTGTACAAACTCGTAAAAAGATGTCGAGGTAGGTGTGAAAGAAGGTTTACATGATGGTGTAACTTATGAAGTTATTGTAGACCGCCGTGAGGCTATACATAAAGCAATTTCAGAAGTTGTCTGCTGGTGACGTAGTTATTATTGCGGGTAAGGGCCATGAAGATTATCAAATTTTAAAAAGATGAAACCATCCACTTTGACGATCGTGAAGTGGCAAGAGAAGTTCTCTTGAAGGAGAGATAATATGGCACAATTTACAGTCCCAGAAGTGCTAGAGGCAACACAAGGCTACTATGCAGGAACTAGTACTTGTACTTTTTGCTGATGTTTCAACAGATACACGCACAATTGGAAAAGATGGATTATTTGTGGCATTAGAAGGGATGACATTTGATGGTCACGACTTCTTAGACAGTTGCTAAAGAACGTGAGTGCTACCGGTGCTGTGGTGAAACGTGGTCAAGCCATTGATGGATTAGTATGTATTGAAGTAGAAGACACATTACTGAGCCTATCAACAGCTAGCAACCTATCATCGTAGACGCTTTCCAATCCCTATTATTGGAATTACTGGTTCTTCTGGGAAAACAACAACAAAAGAAATGATTAGCGCTGTGTTGGAAAAAGCTTTCACAGTATTAAAAACAGAGAAGAATTATAACAATGAAATCGGTCTTCCCTAAGATGTTGCTGCAATTGACAGAGGACCACGATGTATGCGTTCTTGAAATGGGGATGCGTGGACTTGGTCAAATTGTTGAATTAGCAGAGATTGCAGAACCAACTATGGGTGTTATCACCAATGTAGGGACTAGTCATATTGAATTATTAGGATCTCAAGAAAATATTGGGAAAAGCGAAGAAGAATTGATTGAAGCATTACCAAGCACAGGAGCAGCTGTTTTGAATCATGACGATCCATTTGTTTTACCTATGAAAGAGGTAACAGATGCAAAGGGTGATGACCTATGGTATGCAGGAGGGTTCTCACGTACAAGGAACCTCAACTAGAATATACATCGAAAGCGATTAACCTCGTTGTTCGTGATACATCAGGCGACTGGAATGTATTTTTGCCCATGATTGGAATCCACAATGCGTACGATGCCTTATCAGCGATTGCAGTGGGGACGATTTTAGGTGCACCGAAAGCGGAAATTGTGGAGGCTCTTAAAGAGTTTCTTGGCATACCAATGCGCCAAGAAATTGTAGCATTTCCAACTTTCACAGTATTAAATGATGCGTACAATGCAAATCCAAATAGTATGGCAGAGTCCATTCGTGCTATGGGACAGTTGCAAGTGACCGTAAAATTGCTATGCTAGGGAGATATGTTGGAATTAGCGACCATTCTAAAAACGGCTCATGAGGAGATCGGTAAAACTTCTTGGAGAAGAACACTACGATATGGTGTTTACCTTTGGTGATATGATGAAACCAGCTGCTTCCTGTAGCAAAACAAGCAGGTGTTCCTTATGTGTATGTTGGAAAGAGTCATCTCGATATTGCCAATGCCTATTATGATGTAAGACAAGAAGGTGATGTGATTCTAGTGAAATGTATCCCGTGGCCTTAAGATGGAAACGTATTATTGAAGATTTTTAAAGAACGACATGAATAAGTAAGGAGACATGTGACATGAATATGGACTATGCAGTAGCCTTTGGCTTAGCCCTGGTAAGTACATTAGTATTCGGTAAAATAGGGATTCTTCTATTGCAACGATTGAAAGCACAACAATCGATTCGTGAAGATGGACCCTCAGGCACATTTAGCGAAAGCTGGAACACCAACTATGGGCGGGTTATTTATGATGCTAGCCTTTAGTCATTAGCAGTTTGTATAGTACCACCTTTATTCTGTAACATTGTGGATGCTATTATTTTTAACATTAGGTCATGGTGCATTAGATTTAGTGATGATTTTATTAAAGCTGTGAAACGCCGTAAATTTAGGGTTAACAGCAAAACAAAAATTATTAGGGTCAAGCGGTGTTAGCTATCGTATTTTTGTTACATCTCTATTGCCTATGCAGCCCTGCTCAACTACGTTGTGGATTCCCTTAGTAGATAGCACTGTGATCTTGGTTATGCTTTGTTATGTGTTGGCTTTTATCATTATTTTTAGGGACAACGAATGCAGTTAACTTAACAGATGGTTTTAGATGGATTAGCAACTGGTATTTCTGCTATTGCAGGGAGCTGCCTTCGCAGTGGTAGGATTATTAGCAGGCTCCTTAAGTGTTACCTTCTTTGGGATTATTGTAAGTGCAGTTTGCTTAGGATTCTTATATTTCAATGCAAATCCAGCGAAAGTATTTATGGGTGATACAGGTTCCTTTAGCGCTAGGTGGTGCTTTTGCAGGGATGGCCATTGCTACATGAAAACAGAATTGTTATTAATTGTTATAGGTTTTGTCTTTGTAGTAGAAAGCATTATCAGTTATCTTGCAGGTGGCTTCTTTAAAAACCAGAGGAGTTCGTATTTTCCGTATGAGCCCCATCACCATCACTTTGAATTAGGTGGCTGGAGTGAGCGCAAAGTGGTATATGTATTCTGGGCCGTTTTCTTTGGTAACGGCGTTGTTAGGTATAGCACTGTTAGCATGAATAATCATAGATTACGGCTCTACCAGTAAGGGCCGTTATTCTTGCATATAGGGTTAGGTGGTCAGAATGGATTATTCAGGTTCTCATGTATTAGTGTTAGGTGCCGGGCTTATGGTATTGGTGTAGCCCATACATTAGCTAAATTAGGCGCCACAGTGACGCTTTAAACGATCATAAACAAATTGATTTTTGCTCCGCTGAAAGTCAGCGTTTGGCAGAGAATCATATAGAAGTGATAACAGGGCAACAAGATTTTGTGTTGCTTGATCGGCTACAAGAGTGGTTGTCTCACCAGGTATTTCTTTGGAGATACCTATCATTCAAGAGGCGAAAAAGAAATATTCCTGTAGTAGGAGAAGTAGAAATTGCTTATGAAGTGTCGAAAAGCTCCTATTTTTAGGTATTACAGGTACGAATGGCAAAACGACGACAACCTCTTTGTTGGCAGACGTATTGAAAGCAGCTCAAATGGGATGTGTATGTAGGTGGTAATATTGGTTATTCTCTTAGTGAACAAGCTTTATGGCTGTACCTGAAACGGGTGTGTTAGTGGCTGAACTTTCATCGTACCAATTGGAGAGTATTGATAAGTTTCTGTACTAAAGGAGCTATCTTGTTAAATGTGACACCAGACCATTTGTTGCGTCATAAAACGATGGAACGATACCAAGAGGCTAAGGAAAATATATTCCGCAATCAAGAATTAGGGGATTGGACAGTGTTAAACTTTGATTCTCCTCCTCGTGGCGGATATGGCAAAACGGGTAAAAAGGACATGTGTTGGGGAATTAGTCAAGAAAGACCGGTCTCAGATGGAGGGTTATTTTGAAAATAATACATGCTATGCGGTGATGCATGGAAAAGCAGTACCAGTGATTACCACAAAAGATATCCATATTCCAGGGTCTCATAATATTGAAAATATTTTGAGTGTCATTGCCTTAACCTATGCATTGGGGGTACCAGTAGAAGATATTTACCAGGCCATTGCAAAATTTCAAGGTAGTAGCACATCGTTTAGGAGCGTATTCGTACCCCTAAATGGAGTTACATACTATAATGATTCTAAGGCAACGAATACAGATTCCACCATTAAAGCCTTAGAATCCTTTTACAGAACCATTGATTCTCATTGCTGGTGGTAAAGATAAGATGACGGATTTAGAGGCAATGATGGCACTAGTGAAAAACCAATGTGAAAGAATTGATTTTTAATTGGTGAAGCAGCACAGAGATTTGCTGGAAGCAGCTGTAAAAGCTGGTGTAGCAATACATTCATCGTTGCGAATCTATGGAAGAAGAGTGTCCTTAAGTGCTCGCATTGCGGAAGAAGGGGATGTAGTCTTATTGTCTCCAGCATGCGCAAGTTTTGATTGGTATGCACGATTCGAAGATAGAGGCGATCATTTCCGTAGATTAGTAGAACGATTGTAAGGGTCATACATGAATATCATGATTTCAGGTGGAGGTACCGAGGTCACATTTATCCAGCTCTCACGATCTAGTAGAACATTAGAAACAATGGTGGACGGCAAGTTTCTCTATGTAGGTACGCAAAGAGGGTTAGAATCAAGAATCGTGCCGAAAGAAGGGATTCCATTTACCACATTACCTGTACAAGGGATTACAACGTAAATTGTCCTTAGATACTTTAGTAACCGCAGGTAAAAACACTGTCCTCCTTGTGGAAGGCTAATCAATTAATATCTGATTTTTAAGCCAGATATCGTAATAGGTACGACGGCTATGTGATGTGGTCCGCTACTATTAGCAGCTGCCTTGCGTCGGTATCCCTACATTGATTCAAGAACAAAACATGTAGTGCCAGGTATTACGAATAAGATTTTTAAGTCGTTTTGTCGATGTGGTAGCTGTAGGATATAAAGAAGCCGATTCGACAGTTTCCAAAGGCAAAGCAAGTGGTGTATACAGGAAATCCTGTGCGCCCCAATGTGGTGGCTGCGAATCGAAAAAGAGGCTAGAGCCTACTTCGGCCTGCATGCAGGGACAAACTGCTATCTTAGTAGCTGGGGATCTCGTGGTGCACGGAGTATTAATAAGGCGATGCAAACCGTTCATGAACAATATAAAGGTAGAGAGGATATTAAAATTATCCATGCTACTGGTACTGATGAATACAGCCGTGTTTGTGAAAGGTTAGGTATACAAGAAGGCGATGTGTACAGTTCGACATCTCATATTGTTCCTTACTTAGACAATATGGATATGGCCATGTCGGCATCAGATATGGCTATCTTCCGTTCTGGAGCAATTGGTTTGGCAGAGTTAGCCGTACGTGGCATACCATCTATTTTAATTCCATATCCTTATGCCGCTGCTGACCATCAAACTTTCAATGCGAAAGCCTTCGTAGAGGCTAGTGCTTCTACAATGATTGTAGATAAAGAATTAGATGGTACAAAATTATTACAAGCGGTAAATACAATGTTAGAGGATCAGGAATGTCGCCATCGAATGGCCCACGCTACATTACAATTAGGAAAAGCCTCAGGCAGCAATAGAAATTGCTAAGTTGGCTATATCTATTAAGAAATCATAGGAGGAGTATCTCTATGTTAGATACCTATCAACGTATACATTTAATCGGAATTGCTGGTTCTGGCATGCGTGCAATTGCGCATGTATTAATTGAAAAAGGATTTATTGTATCTGGATCCGATATCCAAGAGTCTGCTATTACAGAAAAGTTCAGACAAGCAGGAGCTACTATTTTTTTATGGGCCATGATGCTGCTCATGTAGAAGGAGTAGATGTGGTCATTCGCTCCACGGCCATCCATGATGATAATCCTGAAATTGTAGGGGCTAGAGAGCGAAATATTCCACCTACACCGTTCCGACGTGTGTGAAAGCCGTGTTAGATGAAACCCTATGGTATTGCTGTGGCTGGTGCCCATGGTAAGACCACAACTACGTCTATGATTGGGCAAATTTTTATGGAAGCAAACCAAGATCCAACCATCATCATCGGTGGAGAAGTCGATTATTTAAATGGTAGTAGCCATGTAGGTGAAGGTAAATATAGTATCGCTGAAGTCTGATGAAAGTGATGGATCTTTCTTACATTTAAATCCTAAGCGCATTGTGATTACGAATATTGAAAATGACCACATGGATCATTATCGAGACAGTAGAAAATTTACTCCGAGCTTTCACAGAGTTTTTCCATGAAAGTTACCAGAAGATGGTATTGCTGTGGTATGTGGTGATAATCCATCGATTCGACGGATTATGCCAGATATTAAACGTCATTGTATTACCTATGGTTTAGGGCAGGCAACGATTATCGCATTGAGAACTTGCGTATTGAACAAGGGATTACTACCTTTGAAGTAGTTCATAAAGATGCTGTATTAGGTACTTTGCGTTTAGCTGTACTGGGTCAACATAATGCACTGAATGCACTAGAGCGCTTGTAGTGGCATTAGGCGAAGGAATTTCTTTTTGAAGTGGTAGCAAAAGCATTGCGTAAATTTATTGGTGCGAAGCGTCGCTTTGAAACGAAGGGCCATGTAAAAGATATATGGGTCGTAGATGATTATGCACATCATCCAACAGAAATTGAGGCCACTATTAAAGCGGCGAAAATCCTCGAAAGATCATCGTAGTAATTTTTATTCCAGCCGCATCGGTATAGTCGTACAAAAATTATTGTTACGTGAATTTGGCACGGCTTTCAAAGAAGCCTGACCTAGTGTTCATTACAGATATTTATAGCGCTGGTGAAAAACCTGAGGCAGGAATTGATGGGATGTCCATTCCATTGATGATTAAAGAATTGACAGGTCAAGAGATTCAGTATGTAGCAGATGTAAATACATTGCCACAAACCGTGTTAGAATATATTAAACCTAATGATTTAGTCATCACTATGGGGGCGGGTAACATTAATCAATTTGGACCCAAAAACTATTAGCTTTATTGGAGGAAAAAATAAAGTGAAAGATAAACGTATTATTGTCCTCATGGGAGGACCATCAAAAAGAAGCAGAAGTGTCTAGAAGAACGGCTGCAGCCATTGCAGACGCATTACAAAGCAAAAGGGGTATGCGGCGACCACATTAGAATGTAACCTAGTACAGTAGTACAAGACTTACAAGCTTTACAATGTGATGTTGTATTTAATGCGATTCATGGGAAATATGGAGAAGATGGATCTTTACAAGGAGCCCTTGAAATGGCAGGTATTCCTTACACAGGCTCGCGTGTAATGGCGCATGCGGTAGGTATGAATAAAAATGAGCAAGCATGTATTTTTAGGGGCTCAGATTCCTACAGCTAATTCAAAATCCTATGATAATCAATTAGAATCTGTGGATGCTATTCTAGAAGATATTCATGCTAACTTTACAGTACCGTTTGTTGTCAAAGCAGCTAGTCAAGGGTCTAGTATTGGCGTAGCGATTATTAAAGATGAAGCAACTGTCGATGAAGAAGTGAAACAAGTGTTAGACATAGCATCATGTCATCGTAGTAGAAGAATTTGTAGATGGTAGAGAGTTTACTGTATCTGTATTAGATGGTAAAGCTTTACCAGTGATTGAAATTGACCTCATTCTGGTGAATATGATTATGCTTCTAAATATACAACCGGCGCTACTGACTATTTAGTGCCAGCGCCGATTACAGAAGAACAAGCTGCGGCTATGCAACGCATTGGTGAAGCCTGTATATCAACAAATGCAATGCGCTGGTGTAATCCGTGTGGATATTATGATGAACAGCAACGATGATATGTTTGTATTGGAATATAACTACAGTACCTGGTATGACGGCTACCTCTTTGGTACCGAAAGCAGCAAGAGCTATGGGAGTTGAATTTCCTGAATTGTGCGAACAAATTCTTCATTCAGCGGGATTACATAAATTTTAGGAGTGGCTATGAATGTAAATGGGTTTCAAAAAGCAGGAGGATCATCATGTTCCTCCATTTGAGGAACAGCCAACAAGTGAAAGAGTCGTGCATCCCTAGAAGATGAGGGCTGGGAAGTTGTGACTATAGATACACCAGAAGGACCTAAGCGTGTACGCCGTAGACGAAAAGGTGAAACCACCTAAACAATCAAAGCCAACGCTCTGGAAGGTAGTTGTCGGTGCATGTCTATTAATCGGTCTCTTTACATTGCCCTTGCCAATCGGTCAGATTCAGGTAACAGGTACTAGTCAAATAAGTTCAGAAGATGTGGTACACATCGGTGATTTAGGATATCCCTGTCAATATTCTGAGGGTCAGAACGGGCGCTTTGGAAGAGCGTTTACAAAAGGATATACGTGTGGATACGGCACATGTATCTTATGCATTACCACTTACTTTGCAGGTAGATGTGAAAGAACGAAAAGCGTTGGTTGTAGTTCCATCGCAATTTGGTTTTGTTTCCTCGGATCGACATGGTATGGTCATTGCTAGTAGTCCTACCATTCCTGATACAACGGTACCCATTATTTCTGGAGTGCGGTTAGGGAATGCATTATTAGGTGATACTGTCGAGAGTCTGAGGGAATCCGTGAGCCATTGCGTATATGGAGGCTTTTACAGAAGATAAACGAAAACAAATTGGCGAAATCAATGTAGGTGATGCCGATAAAATGATTGCTTATACGGTAGAAGGATTGCCAATTCATATTGGGCGATCGTAATAATTTAGAAGAAAAAGCAAAAATAACTGCAGATATGCTTGTGGATATTGCACAACGTCATGTATCTGCTGAGTTTATTGATGTAAATATTAAGTCGCCCTTTATAAAAAACGCAATGAGTATATGATGTGTAGAAATATAAAGTCTTTTTGACTTTTCATTGAAAAATATAAAATATATTGTAAAATAAAAAGCAAATTATAAAATGATAAGATAGACTAGTAGTATAATGTCATTGTAATAGTATATGAAATATATCTCTAGTAAAGAGGAGGATCATTCGATGTCAGAATTTGCAAAAATTAAAGTTATTGGTGTTGGTGGCGGCGGCGGAAATGCTGTTTCTCGTATGATTGGCAGCGACTTAGAAAATGTTGACTTCTTAGTAGCTAATACAGAGACACAAGCCTTGGATGGAACTAACGTACCAGTTCGTATTCAAATTGGTGAAAAAGCAACTAAAGGCTTGGGCGCTGGTGCTAATCCAGAAGTAGGTCGAAGTCTGCAGAAGAAAGTCGCGAAGATATTTTGAAAGCCCTTCAAGGTGCTGATATGGTATTCGTTACTGCTGGTATGGGTGGTGGTACTGGTACAGGTGCTGCTCCTGTGGTAGCTGAATGTGCTCGTGAAGTTGGTGCATTAACAGTAGGTGTTGTAACAAAACCATTCGGTTTCGAAGGTAAAAACGTAAAGAACAAGCTGAACGTGGTATTGAAGATTAACTGGTAAAGTGGATACCATCATCACAATTCCAAATGACCGTTTGTTGGGTATCATCGATCGTAAAACTTCCTTTGAAAGATGCGTTCTTAACAGCTGATGAAGTATTGCGTCAAGGTATCAAAAGGTATTTCTGACTTAATTACAAAACCAGGTTTAATCAACCTTGACTTTGCCGATGTAAAAACTATCATGACAAACCAAGGTGAAGGCATTAATGGGTATCGGCGTTGGTGAAGGTGAAACACGTGCTGTAGATGCTGGCGAAAAACAAGCTATTAACAGTCCATTGTTGGAAACTTCCATTGATGGTGCAAAAGGCATCTTGTTAAACATTACTGGTAGCGAAGAATTAAAGCTTTGTTTGAAATCAATGAAGCAGCAGAAATCATTTCTGAAGCAGTCGATCCAGAAGCTCAATATCATCTTCGGTTCTGTTATTGATGAAAAATGTTGGTGATAAAGTATTCATTACAGTTGTTGCTACTGGTTTTGGTGACCAAGGTTCTTCCAATGGATTTGCTCGTAAAAAGCCCATTCGGTGCTACTGGAAACTCTCCAGACGTACCAGCTTTCATGAAACGATAAGATTCTCAAAAAGGGAGGATATTATGAAGAAAAATCATATTAGCCACAGCGGTATTAGCTGCCTTTGGTGTTTCCGCGTTTGCCTCATCTGTGCCTGTAACTGAAGTGACTAATGGTGAAACAAAAATAGAGGTAGAGTATTCTTTATCCAAAAAGACCGCTCATGACACAAAAACGTAAAGATGGCTTTTGGAGTGTCTGCTCAACAAGGATTATCTGATAATTTAGCGGCACAATATTCTTTTCAATAAAGTACATCGTACAGGTGCTGATATTAAAGATCACCAATTGGCTGGTGCTTATGCGGTACATCCTAATATCAATATCTATGGTGCTGGTACCTATGTAGATATGGGACCCAAAACAAAATGGGTTTGGTTATCAAGCGGGTGTGATTGGACATACTCAATTAGCTGATAAAATTGAAGGCTTTGCTAAAGTGGGCTTTTGGTAATGATATTAAAGGAACTTACCAAGTGGAGCTCCTATGGATTACGTCCAGATATTGATTTAAATGTGTACTATCAATACGATCAATACAATATGAACTAAAATAAAAACTGATGTAAAAGGATTACATGCAGGTGTAGGGTATTCTTTCTAGTGTGAAAGGACCCTATTAACTGTAGTACTTGAGATATCTCATATGAGGACTGTAGTGTAAGAGATTAAACTCTGCATTACAGTCCTTTTGATTCCTTTATATGATAAATATGAGCAAGCAATCATTATATGTAAAACAATAATTTGAAAAATAAGTTGACTATAGGCAGTTTGATTAATTATAATAAAGGTGTAACTAGAATGTAAGAATCATGCTAAGCTTGTAAGAACCAGTATACCCATACCATGGGGAGGGGAGGCACTATGCATACACTATGTAAGGGCTTAATCAAGTGTAAGGAAATTCTAATACCGTGTTTGTACGTACGTGCAATTTAAAACGAACCACAAGATCACCACAGTTACAAATTAACTATACCCCAAGAAAAAGCAAGAACATATAGTGACGGTTTGTAATTCAAAAGGCACCTTAGTGTCCACGATGTTAGAACAGTTTGATTCCGAACGGAATCACCATGATGAAGTTTTCATTGGGGAAATGCCAAAGGTTTGGCCAGGAGAGTTAAAAAGACAGAACAAGAACAAAGTTTGTGTTTACACCAGAATCGATTCTTGAGTTTGTGGATGCTATTCAAGATGATAATCCCATCTATCGGGGAAGAAGTCTTATAGTACCAGAATTAATGGTTTTATCGCATATGGCCCATCACGTGTTGGATGAATCGATGTTACTTCAATTAGATATTACGTTTTCTGCACCATTTTATGGTGGAGATGTTATTTCTGTAGAAAAACTTGAAATCCATTCAGAAAAACGCATACGCAAATTGGTGAGTGTGAATTAGTCGGTACTCATGGAGGGCGTGCTCGTTGTAAATGGATTTTATGAAGAGGAGTTAATGAATGTTAAAGACTAGAGATTTGACAAAAATGGCGTTACTCGTGGCATTAGCTTGTGTAAATGGCTCAATTATCGGTTCCAAACCCAATGGGGGTAGGAATGATTTCTTTAATTACCGTTGCACTTTGTTTGATTGGTCTATTATTGCCACCAAAGCAAGCATTTTTTTGACAGTATTAGTCTATGTTTTATTAGAGCAGTTGGATTACCTGTATTTACTGGATTTACTGGTGGTATGGGGAAAAATACTGGGACCCACAGGCGGATTTATTCTAATTTGGCCGATTGCATATACAGCAGTTAGTTGTCTGAAAGGAACTGAAAAGCGGTTTCTTAGATATGCTGTTGTAGCGACTGTGGTAAGCATAGTCATTACCTATGTAGCGGCAGTACTTACTTTATGTCTGTTGTAATTCCATTTACTACAGAAGGATTACATAAAGCCTTAGGCATTTTATTTTATCCATTCGTAGTAGGAGATATTGTGAAAGTCATCCCATCTCGCATGGATTAGCTACAAAAATTAAATTATAATGTGAATGAGTAACAAGCGATTGGGATCCCTGTTGGATGTAGTCGCTTTTTGTGTTACGTATATGGTATCTATTGCTGAGTGACGGAGATTGCTATTGAAAGATTAGGGGCATGTCAACACATGTCCCTATATCAATTAGTCATTCGTTGAAAGCCCTTTATCCATGCAATTTAGTGATTCACAAAGTGTTGTAGTTCTCCGAAATTATATGATTCTATGATACAAGTTTACTATATCTAATTAGTATACATGATATAGTGGTTTAGATTGAAATTAGCTACAAGATGTTGTAAACTAAAGTCAATGATACCCGTGCAGGGTGAGTTCTCAGTGAAACATCTAACACCATGCTAGATGATTAGACACATGAGTAAGTTCTTGAAAACAATGGTCCTAGAACTTATCGAATGCCCTAGACACTAAAGATTAAGTAAGAATACTCTACAGGTGTGAGACAAACCATAGACAGGAGCAGAGACTGCTCTTTTATATGTCTACATTTTGATTTAACTATGCAATGTATATGCAGTAAGAATATCTCTATATATGTTGCATATAGTTCATACTGAATCGAATGTCCGTCATGCTAATATCGGCATAGGGGACATGGGTCAATGAGGAGGTTATATTATGATACAGGTAATAAAACGGGATGGCAAAGAGGCTGCCTTTGATAAGGAAAGATCATTGTAGCTATCGAAAAAGGCTATGCATAGTAGTGCGGGGTGTATACGCCAGGATTGGCATTGCAAATCGCCAATGAAATCGAGAGCCTTATGCTGAAAAATGGGACGTAATATTACCATCTATGCCATTGAAGCATCAAGTGTATTATAAACCCTAGAAAATAATAATCCGCTACGGCTCGTGCTTATGAAAAATTATAAAGCAGTACAAGCTTTCAAACGTGTAGAAAAATACAACGGATAAAGATGTATTTGGTTTATTGAATAAATCAAATGTGGCAGTTCTTGATGAAAATTCTAATAAAGATGCTTTCCTATTGTATCCACGCAACGTGATTTAATTGCTGGAGAAGTGAGTAAAGATATTGCACGTAGAAAATTGATTCCTACGGATATTGTACAAGCTCATGACAGTGGTGCCATCCATTTCCATGATATGGACTATATCATTCAACCTACATGTTTAATTGCTGTTTAGTCAATTTAGAAGATATGTTGACGAATGGTACCGTTATCAATGGGAAACGCATTGATACGCCTAAACTCCTTTTCAGGTGGCACTGTACGGTGACAACGCGTATCATTGCGCAGGTGGCGTCTGGTCAATATGGCGGGCAAAGCATTAACGGCATCGACCGTATATTGGCTCCGTACGTACGGAAATCCTATGATAAATATTTGGAGTTAACACTGCAAGAACAAGTTGAAGTGTATGGCATGACTCCAGATGTGATAAAAGCAGAAGAAATTGCTTGGAACCGTACGAAAAAGAGGTAAAAGACGGCATACAAAACCATACAGTACCAAATTATACATTGATGACCACCAATGGACAGGCACCATTTGTGACTTTGTTTATGCATTTTGATCCCACTAGTGAATTGGCAAAAGAAGCTGCGTTAATCGATGAAGAAATTTTAAAACAACGCATCCAAGGTATTAAAAATGAAGCTCGATGTGTACATTACACCAGCTTTTTCCTAAGTTGATTTATGTGCTTGATGAACACAATGTACATCCAACTAGCGAATACTACTATTTTAACAGAATTGGCAGCGCAATGTACGGCGAAACGCATGTACCCAGACTATATTTCCGCGATGAAAGAAATCTATGAGGGCAATGTATTTGCTCCTATGGGATGTCGCTCCTTCTTGTCTCCATGGAAAAATGAAAAGGGCGAGTATGTATTCAATGGTCGCTTTAATATGGGCGTTGTGAGCTTGAATTTACCGCAAATTGGAATTTTAGCACAAGGTAAGGAAGATGTGTTCTTGGAAACTTTGAAAAACGTTCAGAATTAGCAGAAAAAGCCTTGCTATTCCGCTATGATTTATTGAAAGATGTGACCAGTGATGTGTCCCCATTCATTGGCAATATGGAGCCATTGCTCGCTTGCCTAGCGGGGCGCCAATTCGTCCTTTACTAGAAGGCGGGTATGCAACGATTTCCTTTGGGCTATATCGGTTTATAAGTGAGGGCGACCAAAGCTAATTGTGGGAGATTCCAATACATCAGACATAGGCCATGAGTTTGCTAAAAAAAGTGATGGAACGTTTGCATAATGCTACGGAAACATGGCGCAACAAACACAACATCGGCTTTGCCCTTTTTATGGTACGCCAGCTGAAAGTCTTACAAATCGTTTTTCCTCCATTGATAGAGCACGATTTGGGCGAAATTCCAGATATTACTGATAAAGGGTACTATACCAATAGCTACCATGTGAACGTACGAGAAGAAATCAATGTATTCGATAAATTTGCTTTTGAATCAGAGTTTCAACGTTTATCTACGGGGGATGTATTTCACGCGGAAATCCTAATATGAATAACAATATTCCTGCTTTGTTGACCATGATGCAGTATATTTACGATACCATTTCCTATGCGGAATTTAATACGAAAATCTGACTATTGCCATGAATGTGGCTTTTGATGGTGAGATCATCGTCAACGATCATGCAATGGGAATGCCCTCGGTGTCACAATACCAATCGTGATACCTTAACGGTTATTCGTAGAACTTGCGGATATTTAGGAGAAAAACTTCTGGAACGAAGGTCGTACGAAGGAGATAAAAGATCGTGTAATGCATATTTAATACACTGATGAAAGAAGGTTGTACTATGCGCTATGGACAGCTTAGACAATATGATATTGCCAATGGTGAGGGTATTCGTACATCCTTGTTTGTCACTGGGCTGTACCCATTGTTGCTACAATTGCTTTAATGAAGAATACCAAGATTTTTTTCCGCTGGAAAAGAATGGACAGAAGACGACATGAAACGATTGCTCTCTTATGTAGTGGCTCCTGCATGCAGTGGATTGACCTTACTAGGGAGGAGAACCGTTTCAAAATATAGAGGGATTAATACCACTAGTAGATAGAGATATTAGAAGTGGCACCGCATAAATCAATCTGGGTCTATTCGGGATATACTTATGAAGAAATATTGGCGTGCCTTAATAAACGCCAATTGTTAGAGCGGTGCCATATCTTAGTAGATGGTAAATTCGTAGATGAGTTACGAGATCCAGCGCTAGCCTTAGAGGCAGTAGAAATCAGCGGATTATTGATATACAAGCGTCCTTGGAACAGGGGGAAGTAGTTTTGTATATGGAATAGAATGCTGTAATTAACTGAAAATTATACAATGACGGATGTTTGATTTAAAGAGTTAAACATCCGTTTTTGCATTTTTAATAAAGGACAAAATAAATCATATGTTGACTAGGGGGACATTTGATAATATAAGGGTAATTATTATATCTGATTTTATATACAGGGGAAAACTATGGAAAATAAGTTTTTATTACTTTTGCTGTTGTAGTGGCAATAATTGAAGGTTTAATTAGAACTTTTTCAAAAAATGTAACGGGGAAAGTTTTAGATATCTGTTCTATATATTAACTGCATTATGTATTATTTTTATTCCCTAATGAGTCACCTACCCATACAGACTCTTTTGGACATACTTTTGCAAGAGCTTTTGGAGTGTTGATTTTTATTTCGTAATTTCAGGCGTTGGTACTGCTATTGCATGGGGATTGCAAAACCATTGGGTATAGCAAAAGAGAGTTAATATGAAAAAATAATGCTGATACTAGTGCTTGTTTTTATGTCAAGTTTGTCATATGCTCAAAATTGGACATATGTTGGAATTGATAAAGAAGGAAATAGTTATTATGTAAATTCAAGTAGCATTAAGGTTAATGAGTCATATGGGGAAATTCAGTTACAAATATTAGTGCAGAAATAAAGTTAGATAATAAAAATAATCCAGAAAGTTATATTATCAGCAGAGTTCGTTTTTATGAAACTGGTTGGGAAGAATTAGGAAAGCTTATATGTTTATCATAGAGGAACTGGTAAAGTAATCCAACGAGAAGATTATTATGATGGACCGAAAAGAACAAATGGACCCTAATTCAATAGATTACAAAAATATCAAACAACTTATTTGCTCAATATAAGGAAAGAGTAAAGAAGGAGAAAGAGGAAATGAAGAAAAAGCTAATGAATATAAAACATCCAAAGCCAACTTTTTATAGGAGAGTTTGTTGCAGGTTTATAGTATAATCGGGTTTTTGTTCTATTTGTATAAAAAGAAAATAATAGGAGTAAAATAATGTTTACACATTTATGTTCTTAAATTTTTATAGACTCAAAAATAGTTAATAATATAACAGAGGAAAGTTGATTGTTGATATCAACTTTCCTCTGTTTTCTTTTTATAATTAAAATTTAGAATTGTATTGCATTACACGATAGTTTAGCAGGATCCCATACTGCCGTCAGCATCTGGCAAGAATCCGTATTCTTTGGTCCACAGTGTTTTGTATTTTACAGCTTGGTTGTGGATTTTTGTAATCATTGTTTCTCATCTGTACGATGACTTTCGCAGGGCTACCCTACGACTAAAGAATATGGTGGAATTTCTGTGCCTCTAGGACGAGGGCGCCTGCACCGATGATGCGATCCACGGCCGATGTGACAACGGACTAAGAACGATGGCTCCTATGCCCACCTCAATCACATGGTCCTCTAGGTAGAGGCGTGGATGATGGCACTCAGACCGATGGTGACAAAGTCACCAAGGATGCAAGCATGGTCGTCGTCTACGTGAAGTACAGAGTTATCTTGTACATTGGAATAACGACCAACAACGATTTTTATTGACGTCCCCACGAGCAGACACATTTTGCCATACAGAGGCATATTCTTTAATTCCACATCGCCAGCAAGCTCAGCCCTGCATAGCGTGACTTTTTGGATCTAACTTTTGGATACTTTCCTTTAAATGGTAGCATAGTAACCTCCTCAGATGTAGCTGTAAATAACTACAATATATGTAACGTATCTTCAGCAATAACAGGATATTAGTTCAAGAAATAATTTTGTATCGATTAGCATAAAAAGAAAAACAGGAATGCTATAGAAATATATTGGAACTTATGATATCTAATGAACTATCTTCGCTTACTGACTAATTTATAAATTTGTAGATATATTTGGTTTAGATAAATTGTTGTGCCTTCTTAATAGCCTCTTTTGCCTCAGCCACAACGGATTCTACGATAGTTTTCGCAGGTTCTACTTGCGTTAAGCGGTCTCAGACCTTGACCAACTCTGGACAACGCCATTTACAGTATCTCCGTCCACGGCAGCTGTTTGGTACCAATGGCCATAGTTGTTAAATCACTTTTTGGAGCGCAGCTATATTCAGCTTCTAAATAACGAGCCGTAAATTCACTTTTTAGACCACGTACGCCATGGTTGAAAGTAAGACCGTTACAGTGGAATCGGTGTCGGTAGCGTTGATGATGGCGTCTTTACAATTTTGATGCATTTTACATTCTTCTGCTAAAATGAAAACGAGATCCCATTTCGCACATCAGAAAGCTGGCCCATAGTCAAACCGGCAGCGAGTCCACGTCCGTCAACGATACCGCCAGCGATGACCACAGGAATATCCACTTCTGGCACAACGTTTTCTAGTAATGCCATTGTTGTTTGTGTACCGATGTGACCGCCAGCCTCTTGGCCTTCGATGATGATAGCATCAGCCTCGCGCATGCCACACGTTTAGCCAATTTTTACATTCGGAACCACAGGGATGACTTTGATGCCTGCCGCATGTAATGGTTCAATGAAAGGAACAGGATTGCCTGCACCTAAGGTAACGAATGCAGGTTTCTCTCTACGATAACAGCTAAGATATCATCTAAGTTTGGTCATTAACATTAAGTTCACACCAAATGGTTTATCTGTTAAAGATTTACATTGGCGGATTTCTTGATGAACCCATTCTGTGTCACGACCACCTGTAGCGATAACGCCAGTAGCTCTCTGCGTTAGCAACGGCAGCTGCTAAGGTATGGTCAGACGTCCAAGCCATAGCACCTTGAATGATAGGGATATTGAATGCCTAATACCCTGTTAACTTAGTTTTCACTAATACCTCCTATATAGAGTAGTGATTCATCCTTCTGAATCACTGGGACTTTCAACATGCTTTCATTATAGCCTCATAAAAATGAAAAATATAGTTGCTATAAAAGAAGTCTAAAACAATGTATAATATAAGTATTCCTATTATTAAATTATATCTATGAAAGCTTTGTGATAGGTTATTTTTGATAGGTGTAGAATTAATAGAAATGTAATTTTGTAAACACTCGGTATGAACCTAAGTATACACATAAGGATAGACATAAAATAGCGATATCTCTTTATAGGGATACATCAATTAAATAACTTATGGTGATGCAGGTACATACATTAGGAGTACAAGTTGTAAAGGAGGACTTATGAAAAAGTCTGGTATAATTGGTTTAGGTATTGTAGGTATTCTTTTAATTTGGATATTTAGTTCTACAATGGATTAGTACAAACGGAAGAACAAGTGAATGAGCAGTGGGCACAAGTGCAAACACACATCACAACGCTGCTCTGATTTAATCCCGAACTTAGTAAATACTGTGAAAGGCTATGCGACCCATGAAAAAGAAACCATCCAAGCGGTAGCAGATGCATCGAGCTAAAATTAGGCGGTGCCAAGACAGTAGAAGAAACAGCAAAAGCAAATCAAGAGTTGAGTAGCGCCTTTAAGTCGTTTTGCTAGTGGTAGTAGAAAATTATCCCTAACTTAAAAAGCAGATGCAAATTTCAGAGGTTTGCAAGATGAATTAGCAGGTACTGAAAAATCGTATTACGGTGGCAGTACGTAAAGATTATAATGGCAGTGTACAAGCCTCACAACATGAAGATTCGTACTTGCCCACATCCCTAATTGCTAGTCCTATGGGCTTTCAGGGCAAAACCATATTTTGAAGCAGACCAAGGGCGCAAAGTGCACCGAAAAGTACAGTTCTAATGTTGCTGTGGAATATAATAGGGTGCAAGTTTCTACAAGAGCGGTATGTGCTGCGACCGATTGTGCTGGAATATAATACGATGGCAAGTTTCTGTACTTAAGAATGTAATTATTTTAAAGTACATAAGAGTCATTGTACTGGTATATCGTAGTAAGATGCCGAGTGCCATTCCGATTATAGGATGATCTTTTTATAATTTAATAGAATGAGAATGCATGGATATAAGAAAGGAGGCAAGTTGATGAAAAATACGCATGGTCTGCTTGTATCAGCTGTGCAGTTCTCACCATATGGATGTGTCTGACGAGTCTATCTGTTTTCGCTTTTAGATGTGCCTAATCCCCCAAGAATGGATATGTCTCAGATCAAACGCAGACCTGACAAAAAGAAGAGATTCAATCACTGAATCGCATGGGCTTTGGAACTGCAAAAGAAAACGAAAGCGCAGATAGCCGTTTTACTGGTTCCCACATTGGACGGAGATGACGTAACAGACTATGCGAATCGTGTGTTTCGGTCCTGGGGCGTTGGACAGAAGGACACCAACAATGGCGTATTGTTCTTAGTGGCACTGAAAGATAAGCAAATGCGTATTGAGGTTGGCTATGGATTGGAAGGCGTTATCAATGATGCGAAAGCAGGTCAAATTTTAGATGACTATACGATTCCTCACTTTAAACAAGGGCATATATAGGTCAAGATAGTCAACACCTATGCTGTATTAGTTGGTGAAACGGCTAAGGAGTATGGGTGTGACTATTGATGGTAGTCAAACATATCAGATAAGGATGTGGTGGAGCTAAGCCCCTTTGAAATGCTATTAATTGGGGGCGGCATTTTGTTATTGCTAATCCTTGATTTTCACTGTGTTTGGCGGTGCTATTACGCAATCTTTTGTTGTGGATTCTAGCGTCAGGACGAGGGGTGGTGGTTCGGTCGTTCCGGGCGGTGGCGGATTCGGTGGATTTGGCGGCGGTTCCTCTGGTGGTGGCGGTGCCAGTCGACGTTAGTGACACATAGGCATTCGTTGATGGGATTCACTATGTTGTACCACTCATTTGCTATGCGTAGCTTTGCAAATAGGTATACAAAACAACATAGAAAATGATTGAGAATATATTGAAAGTTTTCGATCAGTAGTATACTGTTTACAGATAAAGTATCTGAGACAAATCTTTTAATACGAAAGGTGGTGCACATAATGGATATACGTTTGCGTAGTATGCGGTTGGGTTTATGACGAAGCCTGTTAGAAGGCGTTAAATTCGAAGCATCAACCAGCTGATTACCTTGCCCAGTTTGTGGGGTTGGTAAAGACCAATTGAAGAAATGTAATTAATTTTTTCGATAAATTAATCCATACATATAGGGCTCTCCATAAGGAGACTCTTTTTCACATGAGAGTTGAGTGCTAAGTCTTGTAGGAGTTTGTGAAAACTTAACAACATATAGGGGCTGGTATTTGACAAAGATAGTATAGGTAGCTATAATAGTATAGTCGAGGTAAAATTATGAAACTGCAAGTAGAGCAAGCAAAAGAACAGATTGGACGAGTAGTCCCTTTTCTGCGTACGACATCAGGTGATGATCTTGGTGACGTATCTGCTTTTCCTTGGAGCCGTCATGATATAACCATTAGTGGTGAGCCCTGTTATGATGGTCAACATTATGTGTGAATGAACCATTACAACAAATGGACAATATGAGTGCTCAAGATGCTTAACCGATACTAATTATACCCATACTGTTCCATTTGAAGAGACTTTTGGTGTTACACATTCCACCAATGGAGACGATGATATAATTTCTTTCGATGGGGAAGAAATCGATCTAACGGAGACCATTCGGGAAACATTAATCATCAATGAGCCCTCTCAAGTGTTAGGGTGTCAGGATGATTGCAAAGGATTGTGTGTTCAGTGTGGAGCAGATCAAAATGTTTCACCATGCTCTTGTGAATCCTTTGTAGGTGATCCTCGATTAGCAGTGCTAAGAACATTGCTGAAGGAAGAAAATGATGATTAATACCTAGTGATTATGTTAAGGAGGTGCAGATAATCGGCAGTACCAAAGCGTAGACTTTCCAAATGCCGTCGCGATCGTCGTCGTGCTAACTGGAAATTAGAAGTACCTGGTTATGTAGCTTGTCCACAATGTCACGAACCAATGATGCCGCATCGCGTTTTGCCCAACATGTGGTTCTTACAAAGGAGAACAAGTAGTTTCTACAAATGCGTAATAGGAAATGAATGAGAAGGCCTTGTAAACTATCGTTTACAAGGTCTTTTTGTATGCATTTTGCGGCTGATTATGGTATAATAAAGAAACATTGATATATAACTCAAGTGATGATTATACGAGGTGACATTATGTTAAGAGATACAATTTTAGTAACAGGACATAAGAGTCCAGATACAGACTCTATTTGTTCTTGCAATTTCTTATGCAAACTTAAAAATCAAATGGGCTTTTTCAGCACAAACCAATTTGTGCAGGTCAAGCCAATAAAAGAAACATCTTTGCGTTAAAAGTATTTTGGCTTTGAACATCCAGAAATCGTAACTTCTTTTGCTGTAACAGTAGAAGATGTTTTTAGAAACAATTCCAGCAGTGGATGCAAAAGCAAGCTTACAAGATGTGTTAGCATGGCGTAAAACAATATGAAATGAACCGTATTCAGTGGTAGAAAATGGTACTACCTATGTAGGTACCATTACGGCACAACGTCTAATTGATGCTTTTGAAGCTCGCTATGGGTGGTAACTCTGGTGTAACAGCTGGTGAGATTTGCACAAAAACTTCTTGCCAAGTGATTAGCAAAGAAACTAAATTACGTGACTTCAAAGCTAATTCCCATATTGGTGGATATCCAGTAGTAGACAATGGTACATACTTAGGTATCATTCGTTCTAATGTGGAAGCTCCCAAACAAAAACTAAAAGTAGTGCTGGTAGACCACAATGAAAAAGTACAAATCATCGATGATATTGAAGAAGCAGAATTAATCGAAAATATCGACCATCATCGTATTGGTGGCTTGATCACAGACAATCCTATTTTCATTCATTATGAAACTGTAGGATGTACATGTACAATTCTTGCTAATTTATACTGGCAATATGGCCAAGAGATTCCTAAAAATATTGCTGGTTTGATGCTATCTGCCATTATTTCCGATACAGTATTATTCCGTTCCCCTACTTGCACTGAAAAAGATAAAGAAACAGCGAGAAAATTAGCAGACATCGCTGGTGTGAATTTAGAAGAGATACGGCATGGAATTGTTAAAAAGCTGGATCTGATGTATCCGACTATTCCGATGAAAAATCGTGCGTACGAGATTTAAAAGAATTTGAAGCCGAATGGTAAAATTATCAGCATTGGTCAAATCCAAGTGATGGATACAACAGATATTTTGGGTCGTAAAGGATGCTTGTTAAAAGCTATGGAAGAGTTACGTAGTGCTAACAACTATAGCGCATCTTATTTGATGATTACCAATATCTTAACAGAAGAACAAACTTAATTTTTGTTGGCGATGCGAATGATGTTGTAGCTGCTGCATTCAATGCACAACCTGTGGACAATGAAGTATACTCTAGAACATACATTATCCCGTAAAAACAAGTAGTACCACCAATCGTGGGTGCTCATGAAAGGCTAATTTATCATAGGGGTGCGTTGTAGTGAAATAGCTCAGCGCACCCTTTGTTATATGCAAGAGAGGTATTATGATATTTGACGGTTTAAATAAAGAGCAACAAGAGGCTGTGTATGCGACAGAAGGTCCTCTTTCTTATATTGGCTGGCGCGGATCAGGTAAAAACACGAGTGTTAACATATCGTATCGCCTATTTGTTGACACAAGGGTAAGCCCCTATGAAATTTTAGCCATTACGTTTACTAATAAAGCGGCTAAAGAGATGAAAGAACGTGTGGAAACTTTGGTTGGTGATACAGCGCATCGTATTTGGCTTAGCATTATTCCATTCCTTTTTGTGCGAAGTTTTGCGCTTTGAACTAGATTCCTTTATGGGATATAGTAAGAATTTTTCCATTTACGATTCCTAGTGATTCTCAAGCTGTTATCAAACAGGCTATTAAAGCTTTAAATTTGGATGACAAATATTACCCAGTAGGCGCCATGCAAGCACAGATTAGCGATGCAAAAATAGAATGAAATTGGCAAAAGATTTTTCGTAGTGAAGCTCGTGACTTTTATTCACAACAAGTGTCTAAGGTATACGATTATTATAGAAGCAGAATGCGAAAAATAATGCTTTTAGATTTTTGATGATTTATTGCTAGTAGCTGTTAAATTATTACAAGAAAATCCAGCCGTACTAGAAAAGTACAGTCATCGTTTCCGTTATATTACGATCGATGAGTATCAAGATACAAACCATGCACAGTATACATTAGCATCTTTATTAGCTTCTAAATGGAATAATTTATGCGTTGTAGGTGATGTGGATCAAGTATCTATGCTTTGGCGTGGTGCTGATATTCAAAATATATTGGATTTTGAAAAAGACTATCCTAATGCAAAATCGATCAAGCTAGAGCAAAAATTATCGCTCCACAAAAACCATATTAGAAGCTGCCAATGCTGTTATTGATTACAATGAAGGTCGTCCTGAAAAAGTCTTGTGGACAGATAAAGGTGAGGGTGCTAAAAATTCGTCACTTTTGAAGCTTTCAGTCGGAACAAGAAGAAGGAGCTTTCATAGGGAGATACCATCAAAAACAAAAAGAGAAATTCACAATCGTAGTTATGGAGATATGGCTGTTTTATATCGTACGAATGCTCAATCGCGTGTACTTGAGGAATCTATGATTAAACGCGGTATTCCTTATACTATGGTAGGAGGCACCAAAGTTCTACGATCGTAAAGAAATCAAAGATATTTTTGGCTTATTTACGAATTTTACTGAATCCTTTTGATGATATTTGTTTACAACGTATTATTAACGTGCCAAAACGAAGTATTGGATTGACTACAGTAGGGAAGTTGCAAGATTTTTGCAGAGAAACAAATAATTCTTTATTTATGACATTAAGTCAATTGAATCAAATTCCTACGATAAAAGGTAAAAACGAAAGAAAAGTTAGAAGGTTTTATGGGTTTAATTTTTACCTTAATTAACGAGGCTACAGAGCTTTCCGTACAAAGGTATTATTGAGGCCGTATTAGATCGGGACTGGACGATATGAGTAGAGTTGGAAAATAGTACAGACCCACAAGACCAAGCGCGATTGGAAAAATATTGGTGAGTTGGTACTCGGTAGCAAAGAGTTTATGGATACAAATCCAGAAGGTACACTGCAAGACTTTCTTGAGCAAGTGGCGTTAGTGAATGATGTAGATTCCTTGAACAAGAGGAATCGAAAGTGACGTTGATGACCTTCATGCTGCAAAGGGACTAGAGTTCCCCGTGGTATTCTTAGCTGGTTTAGAAGAAGGGATTATTCCCTCATAGCCGCACCTTGATGAATCCAGAAGAAGTGGAAGAAGAGCGTCGTATTGCTTATGTAGGGATTACTCGAGCTGAAGAAGAGTTATATGCATCGAACGCCACAACACGGACTGTATTTGGTAAAAACTACTGAGTATTTACCATCTCGTTTCTTAAAAGAAATTCCCAGCGAGCTTGTGGGAAGAAGTACGTCCAAACGAACTGTGAAGGAAGAATTACAACGAAATGTGACCATTCCATCAATCTGTAGCGAATCGACCTGTTACAAAAACCTATGATTCGTAATCCACAGGTAGTAGATTGGACTGTGGGAGATACTGCTATTCATGCTAAATGGGGTGAAGGAACGGTAGTGGATGTAGTCGGTGAAGGAGCCAATGTAAAATTAAAAATTGAGTTCCCATGCAAGGATTACGACAAATTATGGCTAAGTTTGCTCCTATACGAAAATAGAAATCACACAATGAGTATTCAAAAAGACATTCAACAATTACAAAAAGAATTAGCCCATCACGGGTATTTGTATTATGTGAAAGATGCTCCTATCATTTCTGATTATGACTATGATGTGCCTATATCGAAAATTAGTAGAGTTAGAAACAGCACATCCAGAGTATATTGTACCAACCTCTCCTACACAACGAGTAGGTGCTAAGGTAGAAGGTAGTTTTGAAAAAGTAGTGCATGGACAACGAATGCTGAGCTTTAAGTAATGTATTTAATGATGCTGAGTAGAACAATTTGACAGGCGCTGTCCAAAAAGGAACTGGGGCATGCACCGAAGTATGTAGTGGAATTAAAGATTGATGGTTTAGCAGTTAATTTGCATTATGAAAATGGGCTCTTTGTACGTGCTGTCACACGTGGCGACGGTCGTGTAGGAGAAGATGTAACAGCGAGATGTAAAAACTATACAATCCATACCTTTAGTGATTGAAAATGCCCCACCTTTCATTGAAATTAGAGGAGAGGCCTACATGCCTCACAAAGGAGTTTACTCGCATCAATGAAGAACGAGAAGAAGCAGGCTTTGCAAACGTTTGTAAATCCACGCAATGCGGCAGCAGGCTCTTTGCGACAACAAAGGATCCAGCTATTACAGCAAGTCGTAATCTAGATTTCTTTGCCTATGCGATTGGTTCATCAGAAGGATCTAACATACATACACAACAGGAATTATTAGAGCAACTCGAAGCTTTTTAAATTTCATGTCAATCCTCACTATAAAAAGTGTGCCATTCTATCGCAGAGGTGGTAGAACACATTCATTACTGGGACGTAGAACGTCATCAGTTACCATATGATACAGATGGATGGTCATCAAAGTGAATGATTTTGAAGACCAAGAAACCTTGGGCACCACAGCGAAGGATCCCAAATGGGCGACCGCATTCAAGTATCCACCAGAAGAAGTGGAAACGATTGTGAAGGACATTACAATCAATGTAGGTCGTACAGGTGTGCTCACGCCAACGGCAGAATTAGAATCTGTGTTCGTGTCTGGCACGAATGTATCACGGGCTACTTTGCATAATGAAGATTTTTATCAAAGAGAAAGATATTCGTATTGGTGATACGGTACGAATTCATAAAGCCGCAGAAATCATTCCAGAGGTCATTTCTGTGGTGGTAGATAAAGCGACAATCAGATTCTGTACCTTACGAAATGCCGAATGCTTGCCCAGTTTGTGAATCTCCTACGGTGCGCCGTGAGAGGAAGTAGCCATCTATTGTAGTAATGAACATTGCCCAGCAGTAGAGAAGGAAGGTATCATTCACTTTGCCTCCCGTGATGCCATGAACATTGATTAGGATTAGTACTATGTGGAAGCGTTAGTGACGAACCATCGCATTGAAACAGTGGTAGATTTATACCATTTTGAAAGAAGAGGATATTACATCCTTAGAGCGAATGGGGAAAAAGTCTGCCCAAAAACTTACTAAAAGCGATTGACGATTCTAAAGAACGTGGCTTAGGTCGAGGTGTTATTTGGACTGGGTATACGTTTAATTGGGGCGAAAGCAGGGCAAAGCCATTGCAAAATACTTTACTTCCATTGATAGCTTGATGAATGCCACCATAGATGAGTTAACTAGCATTGATGAAATAGGTCCTACTATGGCGAAAAAGTTTGGTAGAATATTTTTGGAAACGAACGAAATCGTCAATTGATTGAAGGATTACGTCATGCGGGCGTACGCTTAGAAGAGGAAGTACAAAGAGCCTGTAGGCGAAATGAACTAGAAGGACAGATCAGTTGTATTGACTGGTAAGCTCACTTCTATGGGTCGTTCTGGAAGCAGGGGCAATCTTAGAAGCGCATGGAGCGAAGGTAACAGGGTCTGTCAGTAAAACTACCTTTGGTCATCGCTGGTGAGGATGCCGGGTAGTAAATTAACAAAAAGCAGAACAATTGGGTATCCCTGTGATGGATGAGCAAGGATTATTGGATTTAATCAAGGTTTCTAAGTCATCTATTGATAATGAGGTAGTTTTTCCTCTATAATAAAATGATAAGCTTAGAAAGGTTAGCTATATGGAACATAAAACATTATTAGAATACTTTTCAAGAGCATACAAGTTCACATCCTTTTGAGGTGCTACATCATGTGACACTAAGAATGTGTCACCAGGACATGTGGAACTAGATTTTCACAGTGAAGAACAATTACACAGTAATCCGCGAGGCGATGTGTATGGTGGGGTACATTTGAGTTTATCAGATTATCTCATGGGATTGGCTTGTACTACACTAGGAAAGCAAGTGACAACGGCGCAAATTAATGGTAATTTTGTGAAAGCATTGCCGAAAAATGCAAGAATCCGCGGTGTATCCAATGTGGAACACAAAGGATCAAAGAGTACAATGGTTACATCCTGTCGTTTATATAATGATATGGGAGAACTTGTCTCATATGGGAAGTGGAACTTTATGGTTCTTGACGATTTGGTATTACCAGAATTGCTATGGTCGTTGTTAGATGAAGAATAGTTGGAGGATAGGAATCAATGAAAGAACAATTGCAAGCATTGCAAGAGAAAGCAATCGTCCAAATTCAGAGGCTACTGAACTTGCAGGAATTACAAGATATTCGTGTTACCTATTTAGGTAAAAAGGGAGAAGTTACCTCCTATTAAAAGCGATTGGGTAAACTATCTCCAGAAGAGCGTCCTACTGATGGGTGCCTTGGTAAATACAGTGCGTGTAGCGTTGGAAGAAGCCTTAGATGAAGTACAACAACAAATGGAATCTGCTGTATGGCAGCTAAATTAGAACAAGAAACTATTGATATTACATTACCAGGTCGTCCCTGTTCGTAAAAGGCCATTTACATCCATTAACAAAAATCAACGAAGAAATTGAACAATTTTTGTGTCTATGGGCTATGCTGTAGAAGAAGGTCCTGAAATTGGAGTCAGACTACTTTAACTTTGAATGCTTGAATTTAGCTGCAGATCATCCAGCTCGTGATATGCAAGATTCTTTCTATATTACTGATTCCGTATTACTTCGTACCCATACATCTCCAGTGCAAGCGAGAACATTGCAAGGTAGCGAAAAATGCACCTATCCGCATGATCGCACCGGGAAAAAGTATATCGTTGGGACTATGATGCCACACATTCTCCAGTATTCCATCAAGTAGAAGGTCTTGTTATCGATAAGAAGATTACCTTCTCTGACTTGAAAGGAACCTTGGAGTTGTTCTGAAACACATGTTTGGTGAAGATACAGCTGTACGTTTCCACAAGTTTCTTCCCTTTCACAGAACCAAGTGCAGAAGTAGATATTTCTTGTTGCATGTGCCACGGTGAAGGATGCCGTGTATGCTCTCATCACAGGGTGGTTAGAAAATTCTTGGTTGGTATGGTCCATCCTAATGTATTGAAATTGAATGGTTATGATCCAAAATGAAGTACAAGGCTTTTGCCTTCGGCATGGGCGTAGAACGTATTGCAATGTTGAAATATGGTATAATGATTTTACGTTTATTCTATGAAATGATAAACGTTTCTTAACGCAATTCTAGGAGGTTACCGTGAAAGCTAGTTTACAATGGATGAAAAGACTATGTATCTGTGAATCTTGGCGAGAACCCTCAAGAATTTGCAGATGCCTTTAACACAAGCTGTGATTCCAGTGAAGAAGTGATCCGACTGTGATACAGGTATTAAAAATCTATACAGGAAAAATTGTAGAAATTACAAAAACATCCTGATGCAGATAAATTGACAAGTGTGCCAAGTAGAATGCTTAACAGAAGAAGGTGAGCCGGTTACGAAACAAATCGTAACAGCAGCTACTAATGTGGCAGTGGGACAAATCGTTCCTGTGGCGTACCATAAATCTCGTTTAGCAGATGGTACAGAAATAAAAAAAGGGCAAACTTCGTGGACAAACATCAGAAGGCATGTTCTGTTCTGTAGCAGAATTTGGCTTATCTCACCGATGTAGTATTACCAGAAGAAAGCGACTGGTATTTATATCTTCCCTGAAGGAGTACAGCTATCGGCCAAGATGTAAAAAGAGAAGTACTAGGTCTTAATGATGTAGTCTATGAATTTGAGTTGACTCCAAACCGTGCGGATTGTTTCTCCATGGTTGGTTTAAGTCGTGAATTTGCCGTATTAGATAAAACGAAAAGTTACATTCCCAGAGGTAACAGTGCAAGAAGAGGGACCATCCATTGAAGGTCGTTTGAATATTTCTATTGCTGATACAGAGTTATGCTCTCGTTTCATGGGACGTTTGATTGAAAATGTAACAGTTCAAAAATCTCCATTATGGTTGCAAAATCGTTTGCGCAATTGTGGCATTCGTCCTATCAACAATGTGGTGGACGTAACAAACTATGTCATGTTGGAATTAGGCCAACCAATGCATGCTTATGACTATGATCAACTTCATGGACATAGTTTAGTAGCTCGCAAAGCTACAGCGGGAAAGTGATTCAAACCTTGGATAGCAATGATCGTACATTAGCAAACACTATGCTAGTTATCGCTGATGCAGACCGCCCTGTAGGGGTAGCTGGTGTAATGGGTGGTACTGATAGCGAAGTATCCAATGAAACAACAACGGTTGTATTGGAGTTGCTGTATTTAATGGAGCATCATTCGTCGTACCTCTCGTGCATTAGGGCTTTGACGTTCTGAAGAGCATCTGGCCGTTTTGAGCGTGGTGTGAACAGTGAAATGACACCATTAGCATTAGACCGAGCAGCACAATTGTTATTAGACATTACACCAGGTGCTACGGTTGCCAAAGGTGTAGATTGATGTCTATGCAGCACCAAAAGAAGTACGTACTGTGCTCTTTCACAAGTGCAGCTATTGAAATGCTATTTAGGAACCGCAGTTGATGAAGCAGAAATGGTGAATATCTTAGCAACACTGTCCTTTACAGTGCAACAAGAGGTGAGATGATAGTTACGTTGCTACCATTCCATCTTGGCGTGACGATGTAACTGGTAGCGCCAGATACTTGCAGAAGAAAGTAGCACGTATCCATAGTGTAGTGAGATTCAACCAACTACGCCATTGGCACGCATCCAAACTGGTACCAGTATCTCCTATGCATGCTTTGGTGCACGATGTAAACATAGTTTGGCTTGGGAGCTGGATTAGATGAAATTATTACTTTCAGTTTCATGCATAAAGATAGCTTACAAGATTTGTTGATTCCAGACACAGACAGCAGACATCAAGCGATTCCTATTTTGAATCCAATTTCAGAGGAATTCCGCAGTGCGTACTACATTGCAAAGTGCCTAGTGTATTGGAAACAGCAAAACGCAATGTAGCACAAAAAATTTGGATTTGGCATTGTTTGAGGTTGCTGCAGTGTACGAACCAAAAAGCATTACCTCTTACAGAATTGCCTAAAGAACGCATGATGGCAGCGGGTGTAATCCTAGGTAAATGGGATCGCACAAGAATGGAATGTGCCATGAAATGTAGATTTCTATGATGTAAAAGGTATCATTGAATCTGTACTTGCTGGTTTGGTATTGATGAGTATAGTATCGCTCGTAGTAAAGAACATTACTTACATCCAGGTGTAAGTGCTAGCATCTACTGCAGATGAGTGTTGAAATTGTTCGCTTCTGGTGAGTTACATCCACAAGTGGCAAGCCACTATGATGTGAATGGAAAAGCCTACTTGTTTGAAATGGATTTAGAAGCATATGTTGCAAGTAAACAGAAAAGGGAATTTCTTTTCACAGGATATTTCTAAATTCCCAGGCACAAGCCGTGACTTAGCGATTGTGGCACCAAACACGGTACAAGCAGGTGACATCTTGACAGATGATGCAAGAAGAAGGCGGCGAATATTTAGAATCTGATTCATATTTTTCGATGTGATATGAAGGCAACATATTCAAGATGGATATCGTAGCTTAGCCTATACAGTATCTTTCCGTTCTCATGAAGGAACATTAGTAGATGCTGATATTGAAGATAGAATCCAAGCGATTTTAGCAAAATTAGCTGATAAAGGTTGTACATTACGATAATACGTAAATCCTCAGGATGTTAGAATCGGTCATCTCTCCCAGGAGATGACCGATTTTTATATAAGGAGTTATGATGGAATTATTAGCCCCAGCAGGACAATCGAAGATTTCATGGCGCCCTTGGAGCGGGGCTGATGCCATTTTATCTAGGCGGTAAGGTCTTTCAATGCTCGCTCCCATGCGGGAAACTGGACTATGATGAGTTGCGAGAAGCATTGCGTCTCAGCACATATATTACAAGTGGGTATTTACGTAACTGTGAATATTTTAGTAGGTGACCGTGAAAGCAAAGCCTTGGCGGAGCATCTACGTGAGTTAGAACGCATTGGTGTAGAACGGCATTATTGTGCAGATTTGGGCGTGGCAAGAATTGCTCGTCAAGTAGCCCCTTCTCTTGAACTTCATGGAAGTACCCAAATGACAGCTACTAATTTAGAGACCGTACAATTTCTAGAACGCTTAGGATTTACAAGATGGTTCTATCTAGAGAACTGAGCCTAGATGAAATTCATCATGTTTGTAGACATACAAAGGGCTGAAATAGAAGTATTTATTCACGCTCTTTGTATATCCTATTCAGGACAATGTTTGATGAGTAGTTTTATTGGTGGTCGTAGTGGGAACCGTGGGTCTTGTGCCCAACCATGCCGCTTGCCATACCAACTGGTTACTTTAGATGGTGAACCATTACCCACGATAAAAGAGACTATATCATGAGCCCTAAGGATTTGAACTATAGTGCCTATAAGAAAGAGCTCATCAGAGCAGGTGTAGCATCCTTCAAAAAGTAGAAGGTCGCATGAAAAGTATCCCATGCCTGCATGAAGTAATCGGCACGTATCGGACCATCATTGATCGTGCGGGGCAGGCGACTAAAAGAGTTTTCTGCTCGTTTAGAAGAGGATTTAATCGTGGTTTCTCTACAGCTTACTTAGAAAATAATGGTTCCAAGTCTATGATGACTATCAGTGCGCCTAACCATTTAGGGAAATACCTTGGGGAAGGAATGTCAAAGGACGTACCTTAACGATAGAAACGAAGGAAAGCTATTAGTGAAGGCGATTTACTGAAAGTCATCTCACATACGGGAGATGTGCACTATATTACGGTTTCCTCAGATATGACATACCACCATGATATATACAAGATACCTCTTACTGAACGTATGGAATCTGGCAAGGTTTATCGTGCTAGCCAAGGGGGTTACACCAAACAACGGGGCTTAAAAGATTTTACTCGCAAATATCAAAATCCTATATGTTCTTACATGGTGAAGAAGGTAGCACTGTGTCATTGACGATGATGTTAGAGTCTGGTCAAACCGTAACTGTCACTGATGAATATATATGTACAAATAGCTAATACCAAACCTACCTCTGTGGAGAAAATTACAGGAACAATTAGGTCGTTTGAGGAAATACGCTATTTGATTTAGACCATGTAACAGTTTCAGAGGGGCCTTATATGTGGCCTAGCAGTGTTTTTGAATAGCCTTCGCAGAAGTGCTGTAGAGGCTATGGAAGAGCTACTTATCGATCGATACGTCGAGTCCTGGGAAGGCACGTAAAAGCGAACTTGCCCACAGGGATGGAATTATTAGGAGATATGACAAAAACAGTGGGACAGGTGTTAGGATTTACACAGGGCGCATAGCCCTAGAATCTATATACAAAAACAATTAGAAATCTTGGTGGATTCCTTAGAAGGTCTGCAGCAGGCTGTGATAACGCCAGTAGACCGTATTGTGTTTAGTGATCCATACACAGAGATCAGTGGCAGATTCTATATCAGAAGCTGTACAAATGTGTCGTGAGGGCTAACAAAAATTATATTTAGTACCCCAAGGGTGATTAAGGATAATGAAAGCGCTGCATTTAGGGATATGAGTATCTCATATGGTACAAGCCAATCCAGATGGGATTCGAGGTACATTTCTTGGGGGCTTTGGAGTATTACATCAACTGGGATATACAGGTGTGGTGGAAGGTGATACAGGATTGCAAACCTTTAACTCTCACACATTAGGAATATTGAATGACTTTAGGATTTAGTACGGTTAATGTGTCCTTAGGAGCTACTTTGCACCAAATGAATACGATGGCTAATAAAGGGATTATGCCCATTGGAGCTATTGTACAGGGCGTGTAGAGCTCATGATTTCAGAATATTGCCCCTATTAGTAGCTTTTGCAGGAACCGGGTTATAAACGAGGATGCCCTGGTAGTGTGCACGAAACGAGAGTATGCTTTACAAGATAGAAAAGGGAGGTATTTCCTATCTACACAGACCCGTTCTGTCGTACTCATATCATGAATAGCCGCGAGTTAGCTATGAAAAAGCTATATCGATGAATTACGACGATACGGGTTACAACGCTTGGTCATTGATGGAAGACAGAGGATCTCTAAATGGATTGCTAAAGAGGCGAGAATTTTTACCATCAATTATAGAGGGACTGTGAAAGCACCGAGCAAAGAAGGAGCTACTCATATCACACGAGGACACTTTTTAAAGGAATTTTAGGGAGAATCATAATGAATAGTGAACAAGTCTTGAGACTTTCAACATATACGACAAAAAGCTGGCAGATGTGTGTTCCTCTGCCATAGCTAAAGAATATGCAGTAAATTTGCAACCTATGCACAACCGTCAAAAATTGAAGATGCTCTAGATGAAACAGTGGAACTATGCGCTCCTTAGAGCAAGAGTGGAGCAACCCATCAGTGGCACGAAAGATATCTCGTACAACTTGTACGAAAAGTCGTAAAGAAATTATTTTGACTCGTGAAGAGCTTTGGGACTTGCATACCACTATCTTGGCATATAATCGGATGCATCAGTTTTAAAGAAAAATATTTGCTCTATCCATTACTAGCTTTATGGGTGCAGGATTTTGCCTAGTCGCGATAAGCTGACAAAGAGCCTTTGAACGAACTTTTGATGCCTACGGTGTATTATTGATAGTGCTACACCGAAACTACAACAGTTGACGTATGACCATGAGTCGACTACAAAGAATGCTATTAAAAATGATCTTCAGCGGATATTGCAGGACAAGGATAATCAAAAGAAATACTTTCAAGAAGCTATCATTCTATGCGTAATAATCGTTACGTCATTCCTGTTAAACAAGAATATCGAGAGCATTTCCTGGTCTTATCCATGATGAATCATTGCGGTGCCACATTATATATTGAACCTATGCGAGTTGGTAGACTTAAATAATGAATTGCAGAGCTACCTTGGCAGAGGAACAAGAAGTACTTCGATGTTACAAAGAATTAACAGAGTTGGTACGAGGGCCATACAGACACATTATTAGATGCATGTAAACGTGTATCCCATGGGAATTTGTCTATGGAAAAAGCAGAATTAGCCATACGGATGAAAGCTATTCGTGCACACCATTAGTCAAAGGTCGAGAAGTGAATTTACTACAAGCTCGCCATCCTATGCTCGCACTCCTAATGTGGTAGTGCCTACTACCATTACGTTGGGGTCGAAGTATCGTATTTTTTGATTACAGGTTCCAATACTGGGTGGTAAAACAGTGTCTCTAAAAACATTGGGATTGTTGGCATTAATGAATCAAAGCGGATTATGTATTCCAGCTGACAGTGGATCACCTTTACCAATCTTTCACCATATCTATGCAGATATTGGAGATGAGACAAAGCATTGAGCCAGCTTGAGGTACATTCTCTGCCCATATGATCACAGGTCAATTCGGATACTGAAAAAGGTAGGACCAAATGATTTAGTATTACTAGATCGAATTAGGTTCTGGTACGGATCCAGAAAGAAGGAAGTGCCTTAGGGATTGCCATTATGAATACTTTCGTAAAAAGCGAGCGCTCATGATGGTGAGCACGCTACTAATGAGCTCAAAACCTATGCATATCAAACGGAAGGTATTGAAAAATGCTCATGTAGAGTTCGATGAACGTACATTGCGACCAACCTACAGATTACATATTGGTGTAGCAGGTAGTTCGCATGCACTTAGCATTGCAGCTCGTTTAGAGTTACCACAAGAGGTGAGTAGACTTAGCTCGTAAACAATGGGAATTGAGACGGACGTAGTGCTATGGAAGATATGCTCCGTGAATTAAATCAAAGAGTTACGTAAAAACGCAAGAGCGTAGAACGAGCTTTGAGAGCAAGAAGAAGTTCGTCGCATGCGTACGCAAGTGATGCGAGATAAAAAAGCATTACAAGATAAGAAAAAGGTAATCCTAGAAAAAGCTCGTGAAGAAGCGCAAAATATGAAGCGTTCAGTTCGTATTGAAAGTGAACAAATTATCAAAGAGTTAAAAGGTTCTTTCAATGAAACGGATAAACAAAAAGCGACAAGATGCTATTTCTAAAGCTAGAAAAGGCGTTTCCAATGTAGCTGTTCCTACAGATGTTATAGAAAAACGAGAACGTTTAGATGTGACAAAGATAAAAGTAGGCGATGTAGTGTTCTTAGATAACTTACAATCCTTAGGGACGATATTGGATATCCAAGGAAAGCGGATTCAAGTGGATATGAATGGATTGACGGTCACTGTTAAAGAAGAAAGATTTACTGGCAGCCACTCGTGAGGAGAGCTAGTGCCTTATTGCGTAAAGAAAACCCTGCACTATGTCCAATCGTCAACGAAAACGTCCTGGTATGGCTGTGAGTTCGTCAACAACAAGCATCGACAGAACTTAATATCATTGGAAAGACTGTAGGATGAAGCCATTGTAGAAGTAGGACGTTTTATTGACCAAAACCATACTAGCAGATTAAATTCAGTTCGTATCGTTCATGGCAAGGAACGGGAGCGTTACGTGCGGGGTTCATGATTATTTACAAACCTTACCAGGGATTAAAAGTTACGACTAGCCAGTTTAAGATGAGGGTGGTGCTGGCGCACCACAGTCATCCTATAGAATCGCTGAGAGCAATTCGAGTTTGTCTAGACATTAGCAAATAGAGTATAATTAATTGGTGTTCTATAGGAAATAATAGAGCTTTAGAGAGGTGACATATGAATCCTAGTTCATCAAGACCCATGTCCTCCTCGAGACAGAGTTGTGAAAAAGAAACCAGTGAAGAAGAAATCATCATGGAAAACGTTCCTTTTTGGTTTGTTCTTCATCTTATTTATATTAATTGTAGCAGGAGCAGGCTGTGGCTTTTTAGAGGCTACTATGTCTTCCCCTGCCGGATGTAGGGCAATGTAAAAGCCTGCCGCATCATCCCAAATTTATGACGCCAATAATGAATGTGATACTACCGTTCATTCAGAAGAAAATCGATGTAGCAGTAAAATTGGCCACAATTCAAAGAATCTACAAAATGCATTTAGTGCTACAGAAGATAATCGCTTTTATAGTCATCACGGTATCGATCCTATTGGTATCTTGCGCGCTGTGTGGGTTAATATTGCCCATGATGGTATTGCAGAAGGTGGTTCTACCATAACGCAACAATTAGCTAGGAAATGCTTTCTTAACGCAAGATCGTACGTTTAAACGGAAGATTATGGGAAGCGATTATTGGCGTTACGTATTGAACAACTATACTAAAGGATGAAATTCTAGAATGTATTTGAGACCAAATTTATTTTCTGGTCAAGGTGCGTATGGTGTACAAACAGCATCTCATGTATATTTTGGTAAAGATGTACAAGATTTATCATTAGCGCGAGATGCTCAATTCTAGCAGGCTTGCCACAAAGTCCTAATTATTATTCTCCATTTAATAATCTAAAAGCTGCAAAAGCACGTCAAGCTGTCGTATTAGGACAAATGGTAAAATATGAATATTTGTCACAGTAAAGCTGATGCGAAGAGGCTAAAAATGAAGATTTACATTTATTAGATAAACCACAGACATCTAATGGATATGGTAGTATGAGTTATTTCATTAACTATGTAATCAATGAAGTATCGGAACGCTATGGTGATAATGCGATTTATAAAGAGGTATGAAAATCCATACCACTATCGATAGAAAAGCTCAACGGGCGGCCGAGAAAAGCGATGGAAAAACTTACGGATTATTATACTGATGCAAATGGTTTGCGACAACCACAAAGGAGCTTTAATCTCTATAAACCCTCATGATGGACACTATTGCTGGCTATGGTTGGGGTAGAGGAAATGACTCTTTTAATCGGCGCTACTATGGCGGTACGTCAACCGGCTCATCTTTCAAGACATGTGTGTGTACTTAGCAGCACTTAAACATGGTGATAATCCAGGTACTGTGTATGTGGATAAACCGTCGGAGTTCCATGGTTTGAAACCGCAAAACTATTCCGTAAACACTACGGTGCCATGACAATGCGTAATGCTGTGGCTCATTCCAACAACATAGTAGCTGTATTGGCTGCAGATAAAAGTGGGTATGTCCAACGTGCTAGACTTAGCAGAAAAATGAGTATTACCACATTGGATAAAAGGTGATAATAACTTAGGTCTGTAGCCTTAGGTGGTTTGACCAGTAGGGGTTACACCGATGAGATATAGCGGTAGCCTATGGTGTACTTGCTAATAATGGTGTGAAGAGTTAAACCAGTGGCAATTACTAAAATCATAGACCGAAATGGTACTATTGTCGAAGAGGTCTTCTACTGATGAAACAGCTGTAGATGAACCAAAATATGCCTATATAATGACGAGATATATTTGGAATCTGCTATTAAATATGGTACAGGTGGTAATGCTTATTTTTGGCCGTCCCTGCAGGGTAAAACAGGAACTACAGACGAAGAAAAAGATGCTTGGTTTTGCAGGATATACACCTGATTTAATGACAGATGGTTTGGATGGGTGACGACAGTGGTTCTGAGACATTACATGGCATCTACAGGCAGTCAAAGCACCAGCGATTATCTGGAGACAATATATGCAAGCAGCTCTGGCTGATACACCTGCGTCTAATTTCACTGGTGCCAGACGGAGTAGGACCAGAGGCATATGCAGGTAATACAAACCCAGCTACAGATAAGAAAAAGATGACAAAGATAAAAAAGATAAAGATAAGAAAGATGGAGAGGAGATTTGGAATAACGATGATGGTACAACATCAAATGATGAGAGTCCTTCTAAATCAAAAAGTAATAAAGGGAAAGACCCCATTATTACTCCTAAATCCTCTAAAAGTTCACAGTAATATAGGAGAAAACCATGATTAGTGCAGCAGAACAGTTTCGCCTCATTTCCCATGGGGTAGCTGATCTTTACCAGGAAGATGAATTTAAAAAGAAATTAGAGAAGGCTGTAGCAACCAATACGCCATTGATTGTCAATTGGGCTTGGATCCAACAGCACCAGATATCCATTTAGGTCATACTGTTGTATTTAGCGTCAAGCTAAAACTATTCCAAGATTTTTGGTCATAAAGTCATCATCTTAATTGGTGATTTTACAGCTCGTATTGGTGACCCTACGGGTAAAAGTGTAACACGTCCACCGTTGACGGAAGAACAAGTCATTACGAGATGCAAAAAACATATCAAGAGCAAATTTTCAAAGTCTTAGACGCAGAAAAACAGAAGTTCGTTTCAATAGCGAATGGTTGAGTAAATTAGATTTTGCTGATGTTTTGAAATTAGCGTCTAAATATACTGTAGCTCGTATGTTAGAACGTGATGATTTTCATAAAACGATACACGAAGGTCGTCCAATTAGTATCCAGCTGAGTTTATGTATCCATTGATGCAAGGTTATGATTCTATTGCTTTGAAAGCCGATGTAGAATTTGGTGGTACTGACCAAACCTTCAACTTGTTGATGGGGCGTCATCTACAAGGCGAAGAAGGTATGCGGAGCAAACAATTATCACTATGCCGATTTTAGAAGGCCTTGATGGGGGCTCAAAAATGAGTAAGTCCTTGAGGCAATTATATCCCGAGTATTAACGAGGCTCCTTCTGAAATGTATGGCAGCTATGTCCATTCCAGATGAATTGATGATGCGTTACTTTATGCTTGTTACCAGATATGTCTATTGAGGAACAAGAACAATTGACTAAGGATTTAGAATCTGGGGCAGCCCATCCAAGAGATGTAAAGAAAATGAAATTGGCTCATACCATTGTTCGTTTGTACCATGGCGAAGAAGCTGCTAACTTTGGGCAAGATGAGTTTATTCGTGTATTCCAAAAACATGCAATGCCTAACAGATATTCCAGAATATAAGGTGCAATCATAGAAGAACTAGTATTTGTACCACAATTGCTATCTGATGCGAGGCTTAACAGCAAGTAATGGAGAAGCTAGACGATCCATTAAAGCGGGAGCATTTAAGATTGATGGCGAAAAATGCAATGAAGAACATATTGTATTGAAAGATGGCATGGTATTGCAAGTGGGGAAACGGAAATTCATCAAAATCGTCTCTTGCTAGTTTATGTAGCCTGTGGCGGTCCTTTCTGATTTCGTAAAAGGGAAGAGCACCACATATTCCTTCTCAAACTGATACAGTGGTTAGGTTTGTTCAGGAACATGTGGTGCTCTTCTTGCGTTAGTATAATGTAGTCAGTAATAGACCGCCACAAGGCTACTACGTCTAACTGCGTTCCTCTGAGGTTTTAGAGCACCACATATTCCTTCCAAACTGATACAGTGGTTAGGTTTGTTCAGGAACATGTGGTAGCTCTTCTTGCGTTTGTATAATGTAGTCAGTGAGGGACCGCCACAAGGCTACTACGTCTAACGGCGTTTCTCTGCTTGGGGTGGACTGATTTAATTGGTTGAGCATAGCTATAAGATTAATACGAAAAATGACAAATAGTTGCAAAAGTATTGAAAAAGATGGAATAATAGATTCAAATAGATTGACTAGTAGTTTAATGGCAGCAGAACGCGGGCCTTTACATGAAAAACTGAACTAGAGGGGTTCTCTGGGCCGCTAATAGAAATATTGGTGATGGCTTGAAAATAGTCTCATCAAAGTTAAGACCTAGGGGCGCTGTGTGCAGTAAAATGTCCGAAGGTGTGTGTTCGACTCCCACCTAGTCAATCTATTGAGTAGCACTTCCATATAGGGTGCTGTTCTACTATACTAATTCTATTATATCTGTTATAAGATGATTGAATGCGCATTCACATAACTCATCCTATTATCTCTGGAGTTTTTCTATTAATAAATTAGGGATATATGACAGTTATCTTTACTAAAATCACCTTTCATACTTAATGATGTGACTATTTATTATATGTGTTGTACTATATACTTAAATTATGAGTACTATTTGTGATGGAGGGATAATCATGAGTCGTGATAAAGCATATGTTCTTTTGGTTTGATGAATTGCATCGTGAGAGATGTGGATATTGTTGGTGAGTAAGTCTTCTTCTTTGGGAAATGACTTCTTCTACAAATGTTCCTGTTCCTTATGGCTATGCTACGACAGCCCATGGCTATCGTTATTTCATGGAAGAAACTGGTTTGAGTGGAACGTATTAAAGCTAAATTAGAAGGAATTACATGATGTAGAAAATTCTGCACTGTTACGTAAAGGTGACTGCAGAAGTGCGTCAAATGATTATGGACGAAAAATGCCAGCTCCATTAGCTGAGGGCGATTCGTGAGAGTTATGAAAATTGGCTCGTAAAAGTAGGGAAGAAAATCCATTTTGTGGCAGTTCGTTCTAGTGCTACTGCAGAAGATTTGCCAGATGCTAGTTTACTGGGTCAACAAGATACATACTTAAATGTTCGCGGCGCAGATATGATCGTTGCGAAAGTTAAAGGAATGCTATGCATCTACTTTCACGGACCGTACTATACATACTATCGTGTGAAACAAAGGTTTCTGACCATATGACGGTAGCCTTGTCTGCTGCTATCCAAATGATGGTATATTCTAAAGCAGCAGGTGTTATGTTCTCTGTGAATATTATGAACGCCATGACAAAGCCGTCCATTATTATCCAAAGAAGGTCTTGGGGCCTTGGTGAGATATGTCGTACAAAGATGCTGCTAACAGCACCAGATGATTTCACCTGATAGACAAAGCGACGACCTGCGAACTACAGATCGTATGATTAGTGAAAGTAAAATCTCTACACGCGTCAGTGCGTACAAACCAGAGAGGGATTGCGTTGAAATTCAAATTCCTGAAGATGAAAGCTCGTAAACAGGAGTTATCACTGATGAGACCAAGTTGTGGAATTGGCAACCTATGCAAAAGCGATTGAAAAACACTATGGTTTGACTACATGGATATGGAATAGGAGGGCATCGATGAGACGCGATTGGAAAGTATGGATTTTACAAGCCCGTCCAGAAACAGTATTTTCTCAAAAGAAGAAGAAAAAGAAGAAACTGTAGTGGGAAGCGACTACGAGACGTAAGATTGTTGTAAAAAGGAGTCTTCCTGCAGGCCCTGTATGCGGCAGCAGGTCAGTGCCCATGTCATTGAGAAATCCAGAAGATATCGAGTGAGTTTCAAAGAAGGAGAAATCCTTATGACTACTATGACTGCTCTGATTGGGTACACAGCCTTGAAAAGCAGCAAAGCGATTTGATCACCGATGCTGGTGGTATGACTTGTCATGCGTCTAAGCTGTAGAAAGTCGTGAGGTTGATTCCTTGCCTTATTGTAAGGTACAAAATCTCGCAGTAGAGAGGCTACAAAAAGCGATTACAGATGGTCAGGTGATTACTGTGGGTGCTACCGACGCATTTGATCTGTGAGTGGAATTTTAGAAGGACATGACCAAAAAGACTAGAACCTGCAGCGTGAGAAGCTCGCTATGTTGAGCCAACTCCAGTTACAGGCACTAAAATTTACATGAACTTGGGTGATGCGGACTTGGCTGAGAAATGTGGCGTATTACCTTGTGTGATGGTATCGAAAGCTTAATGCGTGAAAGGTTCATTTGGACTACTTTCGTCACCAGACATCCTATAGCATTTTAATCCAGAACGAGGGCGTCGTGAGTTTTGCTACCGATACCTCGCAGCAGGCATGCGTAAAGTAGTGGTACGTATGGCACCTCGTCAAGAGTAGGTGTGCGTTTGAGCGACATCAAATCCTAGCTTGAGTACCGTGATTTGGATAGAGCGATAACGAGTGGGAGCCAGGCCAAGAATCTAGTGCGTTACTTCGTTCGCGGCGACTTCTCGCTACCTATGACGAGACGCTGTGCCTGCACCATCTCTTGGGGAACTCAGAGCCATTAAAAAGTGCGTAATAGATTTGGTTTCAAAAACCCTGCCAGAGTTATGATTCCATTCTGTCGTACTGGAGAGGAGCAGCAGGAAGTAACTCGTATTATGGCGGAACACAGCTTCACAACGTAATGCAGACTTTAAAGTACGTATGGTTGATGGCTGAGAATCCCAGCGGAACATTATCTTGGCGAATCGATTCAAATCAATATGTGGATGAGTTACTCTATCAGTTCCAACGAGTTTGACTAATAGCTTGTATTGGAGTTTGTGATCGGATAATGAAACGGTACAACACACATATTTATGATGGAAAACTTGGCTGTACATACGGCTATTAAACAAACATTTAGTGAGAGCGGCACTACAAAGATGTGCAAAACTGTATCTATCTGTGGACCAAAGCGCCAGAGTGTATATCGAGAGGTTCTGTGAGGTTCTTGGTTCGTCCTTGGCATCGATTCTGCTTTCTGTCAATCCAAGATGCATGGTACATCCACTAAAAATGGTGGCACAACTGCAGACAACGCATTATGCTAGATGCTGACAGGCGAAAGGTCGTCAAAATGCAGAGCTTTAGATTGGTAATAGATGCTCTGGAAGGGCCTCCTCATAGAAAGGCGTAACAATGAATCATCTTTCAAAACATGACAAGAATCGAGTGTACCGTTGTACAACAGAGAGGGCCTATCACGGGAAAGGCTAACTCCTTGCAAAAGTTAGACGACGAGGTCAGCCTTGCGATCGAGGATTTTAGCAGTCTTGACGATGATGATGGCATTTGGATGCACGACCAAAGGTAGTATTGCTATGTTGGTAAAGTGGCAGATAATCCCGCCAGCGGTGCAAAAGTTAATAGTTTCACAGATGGCTGCAAGTCATGTCCAGTGTGGTGGCAGTGAAGCTCCTCAGCATCAGTTTATGACACTAATTGTCACCTATGTTTACAGGATGTGGGAGACCATTCTAATCTGTGATGATGAGTATATTAAAAGGGTGGTCTCGCGTAAGATTTGATTGCGTCGCTTCCTTGGTGGATCACAGTTCGACTCCAATTGCCTATCTTCCATGAGTTGCAGACACCTACTAAGTAAAGTGGTGGTAGAAAGCTTGTCCAGATATGCCTGTTGTATGGAAGCAGTGGGAACTGGATGGTTGATTTTGCAAGAAATTGATTGCGTACGGTAGTAGATAAGGTGTTAAATAGAAGTAAAGGAATATCGTGTAACGATGGGTCGTATTTCTAAAACAACAGTGACCCGTTTATTTTGGGACTGTGGAAAACGATAGGAGTAATTATGGCTAAAAATTATTTATGCAATTTCTGACTCCCTAGGGAAACAGCTGAATCAGTGGCACGTGCTGCAGCAAAAGTCAATATGATAAAGGGAGCAGATTGATATCGTTCGTGTGCCTTATATTAATGATGAATTACAAATCAATGGAGTGGTAGAAAGACATGCCGTTGGTGGACTATGTCATCTGTCATACTATCATCTCACCAACATTTACGAGTCTTATCTAGATACAGCTTTGCAAAGGCACAGGGTGTGCAAGCCCGTGGACATTATGGGCCCTATGTCATGAATGCAGTAGGGACTATGACAGAGACTGAGCCTCGATTGGCGCCAGGTATGATTCATAAAGCTAGACCAAGAATATTTCAAAAAGGTAGAGGCTATTAGTTTGCTGCGAAATACGACGATGGTAAAAATCCAAAAGGCTTTGAAAGCAGCAGATATTATCATTGGTATTTCTCGTACCAGTAAGAACACCATTATCTATGTTCTTAGCCTACAAAAATTAAAGCGACGAACTTGCCATTAGTTCCAGAAAGTACACTTTGCCAGAGAATTATTTCCAAATTCAGCGCACAAGATTGTGGGATTAATTGATAGGTCGTTTCAAATTGAACAATATTCGTGAAGAACGTCTTTGGTACTATGGGGATTACATGGATGCTAACTACGCTGAAATGTACAGTCGTATTGAAGAAGGAGATTAAACTATGCGAAAAACAGTAATGAGACGGTTTACACTGTCCTGTCCTTGATGTAGACAAACAAGTCCATTGAGAGAAACAGCCGGGTATGGTGATGCAAATCATTCATCGTGTCATGGATACACGCTAGGCTGGGAGGTGTCATATGAGTATTCGTGAAAGTGCTAGAGAACGAGATATACTATCTTGAAGTCCTTATGCAGCTAAAAGTAGAGAGTCTGTGCAGGATCGTAAGGAAGAACCCGATGCGTATCGGACTGATTTCTCAACGAGATCGAGATCGTATTTTCATAGCAAATGTTTCCGTCGATTAAAACATAAAACTCAGAGTCTATATTGCTCAGGGGACCATTGATCGAACTCGAATGACACATACATGAGGTAGGGACAAATTGGACGTACCATCGCTCGTGCCTTGCGATTGAATGAAGATTTGACAGAAGCCATCGCCATGGGTCATGATGTGGGACATACGCCATTTTTGGACGCGTCGGAGAATATGTCTTCGTGATATAGTAGCACTTTCAGCCATAATGAGAGCAAAGCTTGCGCATGGTGGAAAGTATCGATGGACAAGGCCTTAACCTTCTAACTACAGCTGTTCGTGATGGTATTTTTAGGTCATACAGGTCCCATATACCGATTACCCTAGAAGGATAAATCATTCGAACAGCTGATCGTATCCTTATTTGTGTCACGACTTTGATGATGCACTGCGTGCTCATATGTTAAGGGGTAGATGATTTTGCCGAAGAAGTGGTACAAGTCTTTTTGATTCTCATTCTAAAATGATTACGGCTATGGTCACAGATATGGTAACATCCCTCCATGGATCGACCAGTGCTTATCTATGTCCGACGGTGGCGTGGAAACTAGAATATTTTCCGTCGCTCGGCTATTTGAACGTGTCTATCGAGGCACCTTCGATTAATTCCAGATCGAATGAAGGTGACTATGTGGTGAAAACTTTTTTATGTACTAGCACCCCTGAGGCAATCCGCCATGAAATCCATCATGACAATCCCATTACAGATCGAGAGATGTATGGACTATGTGGCGGGGCTGACGGACAACTATGCCATCAAAATTGTTTACAGAATACTATATACCTAAAGTATGGGATAATTAATCTGCTTTTTACAGGAAATGCTGCTGTGGCGTGGCATTTTATTCTAAATTTAGGGTATGCATACCTAAATTCTCATAAAAGTTTGGGGTATTACATGACCTAAACTTTCTAAAAATAGAAGTTTGAGATTATAATCATGTAAAAGGAGTGATACGAATGAATCTGAGGAAACAATTAAAGTACGACACAAATATTTAGAACAGCTGATTGCTTTTAAAGATACAGAACCTGTTAGAGTCATCACTGGAATCAGACGTTGTGGAAAGATCTAAACAATGCTTTTTAATGCAGGAATATTTAATCATGTGAGGAATTCAGAGGAGCAAATTATCGCCATTAATTTTTGAGATCTTTTAACATTTCAAAGAATGACCTATAAGGATTTATACAGTATAGAAAAATAAAAGTTACCACAGGAATACATACTATTTTGATTTTTGAGAACTCAGAAGATTGGATCGGTGGGAATTAGCTATCAATTCGTTTCGAGTAGATTTTAATTGCGATATTTATATGTACGTCCAATTCATATTTGTCATCGGAGATATTCCACATACTCTATCTGGAAGATATGTTGAAAATTAAAATGTACTCGTTTATCGTTTAGTGATTTATAGACTTTCCCACGGATATCAAGTTACAGAAATATAAAACACCTAGGGGATATGTTAAGAAACGCGTTGTGAATAGAGCAACTTAAAGATATTGTAGAACTAAGTGATTTATTCAGTGCGTATATGCGCTATGGTGGCATGCCAGGGATGGCAGATGTAGGATTAGAACAGGATAAAGCTTTTCATACTGTTAGATGGCGTGTATTCTACTGTGGTGGTGCGTGATATTTTAGAACGTGAACAGAAATCGCAAAAGAAAAGGACGACAAGTCACCGACGTAAATTACTTAGAAAAGATAATCTTTGAGCCGATAATATTGGAAATAAGCATCTCTCCCACTCTAGTAGTACTTGTGTCCGAACAGATGATAGTGGATCGTCGAAAACAAAGGGAAACCCAGCAGAATCAAACGATTGCTGCCTATATGAAAGTGCATTAGAAAGACGTATCTATTTTATGATGTCAAAACGATTTGATGCAAAAGAGAGAAAGAATATTTACGTACCTTGGGTAAGTACTACATTGCTCGATATGGGATTGCGGAACTATTTCACTAGGAATCCGTGATAGGGGATAGAGGTGCATGCGTTTAGAAACGTGGTGTATCTTGAACTGTTGCGAAGAGGATGCGAGTAGCTATTGGTAAGATAGATACATTAGAGTGGTATTACAGCAGCAACGGAAAAACTGTATATTCAAGTGACAGAAACGATGAAGGATGAAACAGTGAGAAAAAGGGAGCTAAAACCATTACAAATTCCTAATAACTATAAAAATAAGTGCTTTTCTATGGACAGCATTTAGATGATGATTATGATGGTATACATGTAGTTAGTATAGTGGATTGGCTACTTTTCTAGTTTGACATTTGTTCTTATTTTTGAGTAAACTAAAAGTGGTACTGAATAGTATATATTGGGTTTAGTGTTTTATACAAGGACTGTAGAAAGGAGGGCTATATTGGTTACCGTTAAGGGAAAATTTTAGCAGCGGCGACAATGATTGAGGACACGAGGTATATCATTTCGTATGGATGATTTAGCAAAATCTCTCACGATTAGTAAGCGACGCGTTGTATGAACAATTTCATTCTAAACATGAAATTATGCACCGACTTTTAGATCCATGGGGCAGAAGAGTTTTACAGACAAATATGAGAATATTGTAAAAAGTCAAAGTCTTACTTTGAAGAAGTATTAGGTCAGTGTTTTGAAAGTACGGTCAGAGATTTATATGGCTTTTATGGGGAATCTTTCAGAGAAATCTTTCAGCCATACCGCAACTACAAGAAACTCTGAAAACTTTGTTCAAGAAGATTGGGACTTACTTAAACATTATTTAGTAGCCAACAGAGCAGGGGTTACATTGACCAACACGATATTGATGTTATCATTATGATGCTGCAAGGTGCTGTACGAGCGCATTGTGTTGGAAAGCACCAGTCATTTGTGATGATTTATATACATATATGCCAAAAGGTTGGCTCAGTTATATTTACACAGTATTACAAGCAAGAATGAAACAGAATGAAAAACACCGTATAATGGTTTAGTGCAGCCAACGCAGCTCTTGATGCTTGTATCTGGTTGTGGTGGACAAGCGCCTGGACAGGGGCCAACAGGAGTAAATTCCTATAAAATCACAGCATCAGATACGAATGTACAAGAATCTTTTCCCAATGGTACAGTATTAGCTCAGGAACTCTATCGTAGTTCATTTGCGCCAATGTATCAGGTCGTGTAGTAGAGAAAGTACTGTGAAGGTGGCTGAAACCGTGCATGCTGGACACGTCTTATATCGTTTAGATGGACGTCAATATGAGCAAATCTAGCTTCTGCACAAGCTAATGCAGCTCCTCTAATGCAGCATATCAAAATTCCCAAGTGGACTTACAACGATATCAAACCTTAGCAAATGAAGATGCTATAGCACGCCAGACATTAGATACACAAGCCAGTGTGGCGGCTCAAAAACCGTGCAGCTAGCAGAGACATGAGAGCACAGATTCGATTGGCTGAAAATAACTTTACAAGATACAGTGTATACGCGCCATTTGATGGTACATTGAAATGGATGATGTGATTTAGGCACATTTTGTCACAGCTGGACAAACGGCTCTAGTGACATTGAACTCTGCAGATCCCTGTATATATTTCAGTTTAGTATGAGTGAAGCAGAATATTTAGAGTATAAAAATCTCATCGTGCTGTTGTTGAGAAGTAGAATTAGCTATCCAATGGCGAAATATCTATGGTACCTATGATGATAATCCTTACTGTAAGCACTAATAAAGGTCATGTGTACGAAGAGCCACAAAATTTAGATAAGTGGTGCTGGACAACTTATTTTTGGTAGGCACTTTAAATCCAAATCATATGTTATTGCCTAATATGTATGCTTCTGTTATCACGAGGCGATTGAAGGCGCTATCTTAATCCATCTCGTGCGTTATTACAGGTCCTAGATCAACATTTGTCATGGTTATAGGTGATGGTAGAAAATGGAACAAGTGCCTGTATACAACGGAGTGGGTACAAGTGGTAAATATACGATTATTCGGCCGTCCAAAAGATGGAAAAGGTTTAAAAGTGGGCGATGAAATTGTTGTGGATGAGCTTAGACTAAAGCGAAAAATGGAGCAGGAATAGCTACTTTATTGACTAAAGGAAGATGTTAGAGAGAAAGGTAATTAGGGTGATATTGTGTCAAAATTCTTTATTAATCGCCCTATCTTTGAGACTGTAATCTCAATTATTATTACATTGCTAGGTTGATTTCCTTATCGAAACGCCTATCGATAGATACCCTCAAATCTCTCCTCAAGTACAGGTACATGCTGCCTATATAGAGGGCCCAATGCTGAGAGTAGTAAGTGAAATCAGTAGCAGCAGTCATCGAAAAACAAATGTTAGGCGTACAAAAATATGGATTATATGAGAATCCACAAGTACTGGCGATGGTTCTTATAACCAAACCGTACAGTTTGAGCAAGGCACTGATGCCGATATGGACACAGTCAATGTGCAAAACCGTGTAGCTCATGGCATCCTTTACCAGCGAGAAGTACAGACCGTAGGGGTTACAACTCACGAGATCATCTGGTGATATGGCCTGGTATTTTCCTTGGTATCACCATGGAGTTATGATAGACAACCCACAAAACAGCTACGAGCTATGATGGATGCGTCAATCTGTCAATGGCGTTGGTAATGTACAAGAGTTCAGTGCGACTATGCCATGCAATTTGGTTAGATCCAAACAAAGATGTCAAAAATGAGGGTCACAATGGGGGATGTGAGCAATACCATCCGCACTCAAAATAAGCAAGCTACAGCAGGTGCTTTAGGATCTGACCCAATCGACAAGATCAAACTTTCCAACATCTGTAAAAGGTACGGGTCGTTTGGCTGAAATTTTCCGAATTTGAAAATATTGTTACTAAAAGATAAAAGAATAATTTATTACATCTGAAAGATATAGCTCAGTAGTTAATTAGGGGCGCAAAATTATTTCTGTAGAGCTACAGAGAGCTTCTCAAAAGAGACGGGCAATGATAAAACCAGTAGCTGTATTTGACTGTTTCTTTAACGATGATGCGAGATGCATTAGGAAACAGTCAATGCTGTAAAAGGGGTAATTAAACAACGAGAAGAATCATTCCCACCAGATATGCAGGGCCAGGAAATTATCGTAGATAATACAAAATTTATTAAGAACTTCCATGGAAAGAAGTGGTGAACAGTTTATAGAGCTCTGATTCTCATGGCGATTATCGTGTATTTATTCTTGCAAACATGGCAATCTACAGTGATTCCAATGATTGCAGTGCCCGTATCACTCGATTGGTACATTTGCAGCCTCAAGTCATGGACTTTTACTATCAATGCAGACATTTACTAGCCATGCGTCTGCCCAGCTATCGGGCCTCGTTGTGGATGACGCTATCGTCGTAATTGAGCCGTAGAATGCTGAAATGCGTTACAATGGATTGAAACCCAAAGCGGCTACCATAGCAGCCATGGAAAAGTACAAGGACCTGTTATTGGTATTGTCTTCATTGATTTCTGTATTCGTACCTGTTGCTGTTTATGGGTGGTGGTTTAACGGATTGTATTGTATAAGCAGTTTGCTTTAACAGTGCAAATCTCAGTCATTATCTCCACCTTTGTAGCGATTGACTTTGACTCCAGCTTTGTGCGGAATTATGTTAAAACCACATGCAGAAACCTAGTACCAATATAGTAGGACGATTTTTAGAGTGGCTTCAATGGATTCTTAGATCGAGAGAGAGTCGATCGATATGGTATCTTACTAGCACGATGGGCGAATCGATTGTAGGCTACTTGGTTAGCATTAGCGGTATTCTTAGTGGCTATTTTTGGGATGATGCGTCTATGGTTCCGAGCGGATTCGTGCCAGCAGAGGACAGCGGTTGACTTCATGGTTGCTGTTTCATTTACCGCCAGCAACGTCTAGCCGTACAAAGGGAAGTATTAACTGATTTGGGGCATTTTCTAAATGAAGATAAGGATATGGATGGTACCATTACCTGTCCAGGTTTTCCGATATTTTGGTAGGCGGCACAAACTAGTGGTGGTGTTATCTTTTACATCTTTAACGGACTGGGGCGACGAGCACAACCAGATCGACAACTTGGTTTGAAGATTCCGTAATACTTTCATCCATGGTTCTAAAGATGCAGGAGACCATTATTCCCGTCGAACCCACCCATCCATCAGGTCTTGTAATACAGGTGGTTTCTCCATGTACCTCATTAATAAAAGCGGGTCATAGTAGAACAAATGAATGCGGTAGTGCAACAATTCTTAGGAGAGAGCTCAGAAAACGCCCTGAGTTCCACGCACTATTTACACGACTTTCAATACATCACACCATCCTATAATTTTGCAGTGTGGATCGTGATAGAGCAGCTCGTGATGGCGTAGCGGTAACAGATATTTATACAGCCTTACAAGGATATTGTGGTGGCATGCAGTTAGAATGATTTTACTAAGTTTGGTAAAATTATAAGTGATGCTGCAAGCGGACAATCAGTTCCGTCAGACCCAAGTATGAACCATCTGTTGACTAGTTCGTAATGCTGCAGGTCAAATGGTGCCAGTGATACGTATATTACACCGCAGAAAACGACATTCGCCTTTGTGGTAACACGGTATAACAACTTCCCAGCCGTGAGCATCGGTGGTAGCGCAAACCAAGTGTCAGCTCTGGTGATGCTATCAAAAGCATTAGAAGAAGCGGCGAAAAACACATTGCGACAAGGATATACCTATGATTGGGGTGGACAAACTCGTGAGGAAATCAAAGCAGGATCTCAAGTGTTGATTATCTTCGGATTTGGTATTGTCTTTGTATTCCTGGTATTGGCAGCTTGTATGAATCTTGAAGTGCCATTTGCAGTCTATTATCTGTGCTAACAGGTATCTTTTGGTGCCGTTCTGGGTCCATGGTTATTCAATATGATTGGTGCCATGATGAAAATCTACACATTATCTTTTTGCCTTGGATATTTACTTCCAAATCGGCTTGCTTACATTGGTAGGTTTGGCAGCGAAGAATGCGATCTTGATCATCGAATATGCTAAGATTCGCGTCGATGAAAGAGGTATGAACTATGTGGATGCCGCTATTGGAGCTGCGAAGATTCGTTTACGTCCTATCTTGATGACGTCTCTTAGCATTCATCATTGGATGTTTGCCCGTTGATGTTGGCAAGTGGTGCGGTGCTGCCCGTGCATCCTTGGGTGACTAGCAGTATTTGGTATGATTACAGCTACATTTCTTTGGGGTGGCAATGATTCCTATGCTGTTCATTATTATGGAAAAATAGGATTTAAGACGTCACTAGTGGGCCATGCAGCCTGCATTTGACGGTTTTAACTGAATAGGATAGAAGATCAGACCGTAACACCCCTACACCAAACTATACAGTGGTTATGTTTGCTCGGGGGTATGTGCGGTCTTACTACGTTTAGTGTTATTTAGTCGGTAGGGGGCGCCACGAAGCGCAAGCATGCACTAACTGCATGTTCCTCAGGATAGAAGTTAGTGTAAAATGTTTTGTGGGAAAATAAATGGCAAAAGAAGGTCAACCTTTGTTGCTAGTGAGATGTATTCCAAAAACTAAGTCAAAGTAAAGGAGACCTTTTCTATGGAGTTGTTTTACAACAAGTAGCGAGATATTTGCACTGACCTAACTATTCTGGAAAACAAGAGTAATGAGGAGGAATGTATTCATCCTTCCGGCTTATGGAAGACTTTTCAACGTTAATTAATGGCACAGCAATAATGATGCTAGAGAAGTTTTATTTCTAATTTAGATGACCGACTCTCACCAGATCTGTTAAGCAAAACGATATCATGTGCAAGAAAGAAAAGCTTGAGAACGAATGCCATTACCACCAACTGAGGAAAAAGTGCAAGAGATGATATTACAGATAAAGGAACTGGAGAGTATGTATATCTATTGGATGCATTATTAGAACTACCTACTCATAAACGAATCGAGCCTACTGTGCCAGTGAAATCATTAGGCATGCTATCATCTGTGAGTTATGCTAAGGCAGCAGAAGTTTCTACTCCAACTAAACTTTCACGGCAGTCTGTCAAGAATTTAGTGCACAACCTGCCAGACCATACGACTACTGGAAACGAGGCTAGTACCCCAAGTCTGCTGAAACTGTGTATGTTGAAGTGGATGAAAGATCGTATCGAACACAAACGGGTAAGAATATTAACGTATGAAGTTAGCCACAGTGTACACGGACAAAGGTGGATGTTGGTTCTAACCGCATGGAGCTAGTTGAAAGCATTCTTTCACAGGATTTAGAAACACCACAGGTTTTGGATGCGGATAAGACAGCTACTTGGCAGAAGCCTATGTGGGTAGCCCTAAGGTGTGTATTATTGGGCGATGGTGCTGGAGTTGGATTAAACGAGTCTAGATGTGCTTTCCAAACAGTGGAGTTTATTTTTAGATAGATTTCATCTGTTGGTATATGACAAGAATATGTGGAAAACAGGCACGGAAGAGGTAGTTTGCAGCTTTAGAGACCAATGATAAAGCAAGATTTGGAGCCTATGTAGAGACAATAATGAGCCTATATCCACATCATGTAAGAAACAGATTGTGTGAAGGCGCTACGTACGCATTCGAGAAACCAATGGGGGTACGCGACGGGGCTAACCTGCTTGAGACCTGATATTCGTGGCAGTACAGAAGCGCATGTGAGTCACATTTTATCTGCGATCGCCAAGCTCGCAGCCCACTACGGTTTGGGCGAAAAAGGAGGCTCAAACGATCGGCTAAGGCTACGTGTAACTAGCCGACCAACAATGGAATCTATCCAAGGTTCGTGATGAAAGCATGCAGAGCGACACGTTTACTGGTGTTCAACGTGTAGAAACGGCAAAGATTCTATCTTCTGTAGAAAATAGCTGCTAGGGAAACGGCGAGCCATATCCATACATTACAGATACTCGCCCACACCTAGAACTGCAATCCCAGGTGTAGAAAAAGAACAGCAATGGATGGTTTACAAACAATTAAACATAGTGGGCGCAGGATTCTTTAGTAACGAGGAACCCTTTTTAAACTAAACCAATAATTTTCCAACAAAACCTGACACCGTCCTCAGGATATAGTGTTGTTGACAAAGTCTTTTTTTGATATATTAAAATCACAAAGGGTGTCACTACCGAAAAAGGTGGAACATTAAAGAAGGTGTCTCACTACCTATATACCAAAAGGTGGAAGCGTTAAAGTAAGCAGAGGATTACCTCTCCTTTTTTTTTTTTTGAGAGAGGAGTTCTATGGGTAAGGCTATGCCTTTGGATTTTATACAATTCAATGAATTGTACAATATCTACATTCAATGAACTCTAAGTGTCTTCTTGCATCTTATGGTACAGTACTAAGCCGTTTGTAGGGATTTTAGCGATAATAGATAAATTTAGATATTTTATTCCTTTGTCATCAATAAAGAAAAAGCATAAAAATTGGAAAAATGTAACTGATGAGCATTTTTTGATATAAATAGCTAGCTAATAAAACTTGAAAGATGGATCTGTTATAAATATATTCTAATGACAAATGGATGCATATAATGTCTATATTAGATATCAAAAAATGAATTCCAGTTCCTACCAGAAGGTTGTTATAAAAAGAATAAGACTTTAAGTTACTAGAAGACTCAGTATGAGAAGTTTATTTGAGAAAGAGTATAAATTTTGTTTAAGCATAAAGTCCAAGATTTTGTTGAAAGCAGAAAAAGCATCAAAACAGAGAAACTGGTATTGTTAGAGTGGTAATTGTGATTTAAAATAACTAGAAGAGTGCGATGTTAGAATGGTCTAGCAAAAGAAAGCTAGTAAGTGTTTAAAATCGTCACTTGTAACTATGTAGCCTGTATGGCGAAGCCTTAATTGAATAGGATAAAGGGAAGGCACGGTATATTTTCTACGCAAACTGATACGGTGACAGGTTTGCTCCGAACATGTCGTGCTCTTCTTGTGTAATTTTGTCAGTAAGATGCTACAAAGGCTACTACGCTAATTGCGTTCCTCAGGGAAGATGATTTTACCATTTATATAGTTGCTGTAATCTATGATAATTGATTCAACTTGCATTAACATTTGTATAATTTTGTGGTATAATAAGTGCATGAAAAGTCATCAACGTGTTGTTAGGCTCATCTCTTCCTACTATGGGAGGAGGTGGTTCTATGAAAAAAAGTTTAGAAAAATCGATATTTGGTTTAGTCTAAATTAATCGCAAATATTTATCGTTTCTTTAACTAGGAATGAAAAGCCTAACGAATGAGTCTTGTCACCTTAACACGTTAGGCTTTTCATCTTTGATATTCTTGAGATGAGCTAACGCCAACCACACGTTATTAGCTCTTCTTATTTACAAGTTAAGTATAAGCATACTTTTAGAAAAAATACTACTTCTTAGTCTGTAGCTATAGATCGTCACTTGTGTGCTATACAGCCTGTGGCGAGTCTTAATTGAATAGGATAAGGGAAAGGCACGACATATTCCTGCACGCAAACTGATACGAGTGGTTAGGTTTGCTCTGGAACATGTCGTGTAACTATGAGATTTGTGTGATTTTGTCAGTAAGGGGCGCCACAAGGGTTACTACGCCTAGTGCGTTCTCAGGTGGGATGATGTATGGGAGGTTGTATGTTATATAAAATTTGAATTATTGTTGCTTATATTACACTGTTGGGAAGTTTAAAGGGGTTATGTTTTTTCAAGAATTATATGGATAGATATGGTGCGTGATGCTACCGTACTGCATTGTGTATATGGTATAATTTAATTAACCAAAAGGATCGGTATGTCTATGCAATTCAAGTCCTTTGATGAGTTGACTATTCAGGATAATTTTATCTTTAGAAAGGTAATGCGTGAGAAATCAATTTATGGAATTGTTGGAACGGTTATTGGAATTTCTATTCAGGATGTGAGTACATTGAAACGGAAAAAGATGGAGTCAGGTCTTGATATTAAGGGGAGTTCGTTTGGTTGTGTATGTCAATGATGATAAAGAACCGTATATAATATTGAAATGCAAACGTACAAGAATATGCTAGAGATGGTGAAACGTTCAAGGTTTTATCCTTAGTGCTATTGATAACTATTCTATGGAAAAGGTGCTGATTATATGACGTTGAATGATTGTTGTATTGTCTTTATCTGTACGTTCCCTATTTTTTCTGAAGCGTCATAAGTATACGTATACAAAAAAATGTGCTTGCAAGAAGAAGTAGGCAGAGAGCTAAGCAATACGTAACC
>BNJT01002305.1_pt1 | contig 116898 bp, 131 predicted proteins | sample 8540491 | NCBI WGS metagenome assembly BNJT01 (sample SAMD00202455, study PRJDB9452) | human saliva metagenome | host: Homo sapiens | reverse complement strand
TTTCGCTGGTATATTTTTCTTGCCAGCATTGCACGTAGCAAATCTCCATCTAGCCCCTAAATCTTTAATTATTTTTAACACCTTATCATTGGCATCTTTTTTTGTTTGTACGTGGTGATGTAATCACTTAATGTTAAATTTGGATCAAGCTTGATATCGCCGGATTGCACATCGTGTAAAAAAACAACTCAGCAAATTTTTGATCTTCTTTAGAAAGCGTAGCAAAAGAGTGGTGTAGCTCCTCAAGTGCAGCAGCTTCTTCTATGCCGCCGATGGTTTTAAGCCATTTTTTTCAAAAACGGGCATTCATATAATTTTTGATCAATTTTATCGGTTTCGATTTCGTTGATGTGAGAACGCAAATCAAATGGCACATCATCGCTACCGCCACCATTGCCTGAACTTTCTTTAAACAAATCTTTATAACGAGCCAGCAGTTTATCGTAAGTCTCTTGATCGAAATTGAGTGTGGCAGTGATTACGCTGTCGTCTTCCTGTACCACGTCATAGCTTAATTTTTTTCCCAAGAAAAGCCCAAGAGCCGAGCAGCTTGTAAGTGCTCATTGAGCTGATTGAATAGTTTGACAAACTTTGCGCATGAGGTTGTATCATCAGGGGTTTTTGAAAAATCCTCTAATCCCTGCCCATTTGAAAAATATCGGCAATATCGGCAAAACAGACATTCATTTTGTCGATAACCTTATCCAAATTATCGACAAACAGCCCCATAGGACGGTCGCCCGAATAAAGTTTTTACGGCTCGCTCAATATTGCGTTGCATCGTATGCGGCTTGCGGTAATAGCGGATTAAACCAAAAGGCTTATCGGTTTTGTCGCATACGCGGTTAGTGCGGGAAAACGCCTGAATCAAATTGGCGTAATCCAAAATTTTGTCTAGATAGAGCGTATTGAGCCATTTGCTGTCGAAGCCCTGTCAGCATCTGATCAACCACAATCAACAAATCCAGCTGCTCGTCGGGTTTAATTCTCTTATACGCATTGATATGCGACAACCTATCCGACAAATCCGTTTTAAATCGGGAATAAGTGGCGTAGCCGAAGCTTGTGCCAAACTGGGCGTTGTAATCATTCAAAATTTCGGCAATCCATTCTTCCTTATCGTTGCCTTGACCATCGTTAAGAATATTCGGATCGAAAAAGGGCAGTCAGCTTCAGCCCGGAATTTCTGGCTTTAATTAAGCGATAATAATTGACCGCTTCGGGAATAGAGCTGGTGGCAAAAAATGGCATGATATTTTTTTGTCTTGGCTGAGGCGTCGCCAATTATCCAGCATGTCGTCGATCACTGCATTCACATGTTCCGGCGTTTGATATTGCACATTGGGTATATAATCTTCAATGCCTTTTTCGATATTTGCCGTCTGAAGTATATTCTCCCGCCATCGGCACATCATTCATAAATTGATTGTAGATTTTTTTCTTTTTGGTCATCGGCAAATACTTCGCTTTCATCTGTTGCTTTGGCTTCTTGCAAAGCGACAGATCTGCGTAAATCGCTGTCTTTAAAGGTGCGGATATGGAAAGGATGAAAAGCCCAGCACATTTTCATCTCGAATGCCGTCTGCAATCGAATAGCGGTGCAACTCATTGCCGAAAACCGTGGCAGTGGTTGAATTTTTTTCTTAGCGTTTTCTTCTTCAATCGGCGTGCCGGTAAAGCCGAAGAAAAATCGCATTGGGGAAGGTGTGCTTAATGGTGAGTAACATATCGCCAAAAGTGGTGCGGTGGGCTTCATCAATGATAAACACCAAACGTTTGCCACTGATTTGCTCGATGTCAGCCTCATTTACCCCTTCTTCCGCCTTGATATTACTCATTTTTTGAATGGAGGTAACGATTAAGCGGTCGCGGTCTTGTTTGCTTTTCAGCTTGGCGAGCAAAATGGCGGTGTTTTTCCGTTGCCTGTACATCATCTTTACTATCGGCAAAAATTCTGATATTCCTCCAGAGATTGCTTGCCCAGCTCAATACGGTCGAGCAAGAAAAATCACCTTATCCGCATCTTTACGGCGGCTGATTAACTGCGCCGATTTAAAACTCGACATCGTTTTTGCCCGAGCCTGTGGTATGCCAAATATAGCCGCCGCGCTGATTGCCCGCCGTCCAATCTGTTTTTGCCACCGTGTCGGCAATTTTGTTGACTGCATAATACTGATAGCTGCGCAACACTTTCAGCTGCTCGTCTTTCGCATCGGCAATGGTGTAATCGCCGATAAACTGGTGCGCCATCGGAATCGAGAGGAAATGCGTCGCCACCTTATCCCAATCGTTCATATACACATTATTGAAATCCGCCCAACGGAAATAAAAACGCAGGATTTAATTGACCGCCGGTATTGGCAAAAATAGCGGCATTCTTCCGGCGTCATCGCCACAAACACCTGCACCAGGCTAAAAATGCCCGAAAACGCGCCTGCCTTATGGTATCGCTCAATTTGATTGGTCGCTTGGCTGATGGGCACGCCAGAGCGTTTCAGCTCAATATGAAACATCGGCATCCCATTAATTAACAACATCAAATCGCCGCGCTGCTTAGGGTATAAATCTGAACGAGGGAGTAAATTGGGGCTGCTGGGCAATTTGATAGCGGCTTTTGCCGGCAGAAATTTCCTCACGGTCGAAAAATATCCAACGACACTTCCTTGCCGAAAATGACGGCTTTTCCTCATTTTCACGCTTGATTGCCACCGTTTTGCCGTTGATAAAACCGTTTAAAGCATAAGGCGTTTTCAATGCCTGCACCTGCTCCAAAAATCTGGTTCATTTCCGTGCGAAGCAACGGCACATCGAGCTTGTCGATATGTTGGTTGGTTTTTATTCAAATGCTCCTGCCAGTTGGCAATTAACTTTTCTTCGGTGGGATAGCGCAACACTTCCTTTTCCCAGCTTTTGGTGGCAAGCAAGGCAATCAGTGCGTTTTCAAAATCAGCTTCTTTATTAAACATTCTTTTTTTCTCCGTAAGGGCGCTACTACAATTTTTTTCAGACGGCCTCAATCATGGTCAGGAACGCCCGCCCTATACCAACATCGCCGCCAACAGCCCTTTTTTGAGTTGGTTTAATTTTTCGACTTCTGCCGACTGTAAGGCAATGGTTTCGTCTAATTGGCGGAAGAAGTTGCCAATGGCGGTTTGTTCGGATTTGGTTGGAGGAAGAAAGTAGTTTTTCTACCTGTATCAATAGTATATGTCCCTACCGTTCCAATACCTGCCGTTTCAATAATAAAAATCTTGAATAAAAATTATTTAAAAAGAATAGTAGAAGAATAATCCACCAATTTTATTTTCATTTTGAAACCAAATAACATTACCGTCTTTAAAATAAAAGTGGATCTTCGTCTTCTATTAAATAGGGAACACTAATTGTCCCAACACCAGTAACGAGCAAATCTCAATTTTAACTTTTTCCAGAAATTTTGGAATACTCGTTATATTTTTTTCTTTGAAATAAATAATCGCTCTTCTATTTTTTTTCTCCCTTTATTGAAATGCAACAATGTCCCTAGCCCTCAAAAATCTAACCCTTTCATTCGTCCAATCCGACTGATGAATGCGCTTTTACGAAGTAACATTCATTAAATCCCCCAACTTCTACATTTCCCATTCCCCTCAAACCCTTTAAAAGCGGATTTTCGGTGTTTTTCACCATTTGCGGGGAACATTTTTGCCAGCATTGCCTTTTTAAAGCTGACGGCTTTTTCCAACACCGCTCGGCTCTCGGCGATTAGACTATCTAAGCAACGGAAAAACATACCGAGGTGGGTTTGTTCGAGTTTAGATAGGGAAAATTAAATGTAATTGCTGTTAAACTTTGCTCAATCTGTCTCGTGGCATTTTTAGTGCCAGACGTAACATTTATATTTCTAAAAATTTTCTAGATTGCACTATGCAACTAGGCAAAAGAATTGCAATATTTAGAACTTGTTTTGCCCCAAAGCACCAAATTTCTCCACTTTTTAACACCATCTTTCTCAAGCAAACCACCATTTATTCTAAATCATCGGTCGTAAAACGACCCAAAAAGAATATCACCCTTCCGAAATAATGAGGTTGTCTTGATGTTCTAACTGACGTATCGCATCAACTAAAATACCTGAATTACTAATAAGATTTTCTAATTCAACATCTAAATCATATAAACTTTTGAATCAACAAATTCATTTCTAACGCTCAGAATTTCTCCCAATACCTTTTCTTCCCAAGCATCAGTAAACCCATTAAACCGCAAACGTGGCTCTTGTTGCTTATTCATTTTGCCCCTTTAGCCTTTCAAAATTGCCTGCCATGCGGCAATGCCTTGCAAAGTCAAACTCGCTGCCGGTGAGTTCGTCCATCATTTGTGCCAGTGCGGCGGCGCTTTCTTGTTTACGCTCGCTGATGTGCTGATAGGTGTCGGCATATTTGTCGCAAAGTGCGGTCAGTTTTTGGCTGAATTGCGCCAGCATGTTTTCAGGCAGCTTGCACATCGCGGCATTGAGCGGAACAAACCATTTTTGACGGAGCAAATCGAGGGGCTTCGGCATCATCCAGGGATTCAATGGCGGCTTTGGTTTTGCTGTGAAGCTCGGCGGATAGGGTTTTGAGTTCTGCCTTAAGCGTTTTTTTCTTCGGCAAGCAGCTTATAGGCAGCCTGCAATTTTGCGCCCAGGCTTTCTTCGGCAAAAAAATGTGTTTGTCGATGGCTTTGGTCAAGTCGGCTTTTTTTGGCAATCGCTACGCCGTCGGCTTCCAATTCTTGTTGCAAGGCTTTTGGGAATTTCGGCGTTGATAAAAGCCGTCGCCTTCATCATTGACGGCAGGGCAGGCTTTTTCTTCTTCGCTCAGGTTTTTCCAAAAATGCTTTGCATTTCGGCGGCGATTTCCGCTAAGCGGCTTTCTTTGGCTTTTCAGGTTTGCCAATTCCTGCGGCAGTTTGACGGCTTGCACCAATTCAAACGGCAGAATATGCCCCACCCAGCCGTCTTGTACCTCGGCTTCTTTTTTTGGTTTTGCTGTCTTTTTTTCAGCACCATAAATGGATCAACCTGCTTAATTGCCTGTTTACCTTCGGTTTGGATCATCTCTAAATCGGCGGCAATGCCTGCCACATCGGCGCGCCATAGGTCATCGAGTTTTTTTGATAGGCAGTATAAAAAAATCCAATAAGGGCATTGCCTGTACTTTTTCCCGAATAAGTTCGGCGAGTTGCTGCTGGGTTTTGGGAGATGTTGAGCGTTTCCATCGGCTCAATCAGCAGGGTTTCAAGCTGGTAGTGAAATCGGCAAAGTTTTGGGCAAATTGCGCTTGGTAATTCAGCACGCTGGCGTGGCTTTGCATGGCGGCTTTAAGATTGTCGGTTTTCGGTTGCACATAAGGTGTGCCGTTATCGGTAAACAAGGCCGTCTGTAAACCGTCAAAGGCTGCCCAATAGTCTGCAAATTGTGCCAGCTCGGCTTTGGGAATGCCGCCGTGTATGGTGGCGAAAAATATCCCATTGCTCTGCCGGCTCGGCAGAGTCGACATAGCGTGGAATGTTGAGGTTGTAGCCGTTTGCCACAATTTCGGCTTTCGGCACAATGCGGGAGAATTTAGGCAATTCCCGGCGATGGGTCACGCAATCGACAATGCGCTTGATGTCGCTTGCCTGCAAATGGTTGTTTTTTTGCCTACTTTGATGAAATGCTTTGAGGCGTCAATCATCAGCACATCGTTACGTTCGCGCTCTTGGCGTAAAAACGACGATGATGGTGGGAATGCCCGTACCAAAAAAAGATATTGGCAGGCAGACCGATAATGGCATCGATATGATTGTATTCAATCAGATTTTTTTGCGGATTTTCTCTTCTTCGCCACCTCTAAAAAAGCACGCCATGCGGCAAGACGATGGTCATGATGCCGTCGGGTTTTTAAGTGGAAGAGGTCGTGCAATAGAAAGGCAAAATCGGCTTTTTGCCTGCGGGGCGACGCCAAAAGCGTTTGTAGCGGATGTCGCCTTCTTTGTCTTTGGGATTCCACGGCTGGGAATAGGGCGGATTGGACACTACGGCATCCAGATACAGCGGCTCGCCTTCCAGCGGCCAGTCGTCTTCTAATGTATCGGCATTGCGGGTGAAAATATTGCTCGGCAAAATGCCACGCATGACCAAATTCATACGCGTGAGGTTGTAAGTGTTTTCTTTTAATTCTTGGGCGTAATATTTGATGCTGTCGGCGCTTTTTGAGATGTTTGGCAACGCTATGGCCGATGTTGATCAGCAATGAACCTGAACCGCTGGTCGGGTCGTAAATGCTGATTTCTTCACGGTCTTTGAGATGGTCGGCAATGATCTCCGACATCAGCAAAGATACTTCGTGCGGCGTATAAAAATTCGCCCGCTTTTTGCCTGCGTTGGCAGCAAACATACTAATCAGGTATTCATAAATAAAGCCCAATACGTCATAGCCCTGTTTGCCGTCCATCGGAATATCGGCAATCAGTACAAAAAGGTCTTTCACCGCATTGGTTTTGGCTGGTGGCGGTATCACCCAATTTGCTCAAAGCCAGATTCTAAGGTTTTGAAAAATGCCGTCAAAAAAACTGAGATGTAGTTTTCTGCAATATTGCGGCTGAAAGCGCTCATTGCTGTACGAACATGGGCAATATTGAAATCCGAGCCTTGGGCTAACCAAGTTGAGAATAGGTGTTCGTAGCTGATGAAATAGCCGAGGTTTCTTTTTGATATAGTTGACAAGCTCCACGTTAGATTCGGTAAGCTCATCGGCAAAAATTTGATTTTTTTCTAAGTCTTTGTTTCAAGGGCATATTTTCTCTAATTTATCAGAAAGAAATTTGTAAAAAAATAAAGCCTAAGATGTAGTCTTTGTATTCGTTCGCTTCAATTTTTGGAACGCATTTTATTCGCAGATTGCCAAATTTTGGCTGCAAGTTGTTGTTTATTCATTTTTTTCTCTTATTGGTTTTTGATTTTTATACATATTACGGTATTTATGATTGCTTGGTACAGGCTAGCTATGATAAACCATCAACACAGTGTTTACATAATTTACATCGTAGAGGGAGTATGATTCACCGATGCAATGCAAAAAAATGGTAGGAAAGCTCACATTACACAAAGGCCGTCTGAAACTCAACTTTCAGACGGCATCTTGTATCCATATAAAAGTTGCGATCTATTTGGCTAGGATGAGATTGAGCTTGTCATCTTTGAATATAAATGATTAGGATAGAACAAGCGTTTGGATTTTGAAGACGATTTATAAAAACTCTTTGAAATCTTTCTACTCTTTGAAAAAGAAAAAAGGCCGTCTGAAAAGTGCAGGCTGCTTTTTTTGGGTTTTCAGACGACCTCAAAAGCAGCCTGCACCCAGGTATCTTTGGATTGACTAACGCGAGCTATCTGCCAAATACTTTCCGCCAGGCATTTGGATTGATTTTAAACTTGGCTTTTGAACTGCAAACGTAGGTTTGCCGCGCTGCCGAAGCCGCTTTGTTCGGCGATGCGTTCTATCGGCAAATCCGTATTTTCCAATAAATCCTGCGCCTGCCATAGCCGCTCTGTGGTGAGCCACTCACCGAAATTCATGCCTGTGGCTTGAGAAAAATGGCGGATAAAGGTACGGCGGGAAACGGCTAATTTTTTTGGACAAATCATCCAAGCGGTATGGGAGTGGCAAGGTTTTGGCGAAGTTCGTCCAATAAGTGATTGATTTTGTCATCGGCGGTACGACGTTCGACAGGGCGGTGGATAAACTGTGCCTGCCCGCCTTCGCGGTGTGGTGCCGCAACCAAGGTACGAGCAAGGTCGTTGGCAACGGTTGCACCGTGGATTTTTGCGGATGAGGTACAGGCAGCAATCCAGCCCGCCCGCCGCACCTGCCGATGTTAAAAAAAGTTGCCGTCTTCCGCATATAGGCGATTGGTATCCAGATGAATTTTAGGGAAACGGCGGACAAAGTCGTCTTCGGCAAGCCAGTGGGTGGCGGCGGTTCTGCCGTCTAAAAAGTCCTGTGTAGGCAAGGGCGTAAGTGCCGTAACATAGGGGCGGTGATATGCGCACCACGTTTCGCTGCCCGCTGTAAATTCTCAGCCAGTTCTGGCGTCGGGGCTTCTTCAATATTGCGCCAGCCTGCGATAACGATGATGTCGGCTTCTTCCGTCAAATCCAATCCGTCGTGTACGGGAATGCTTGCGCCCAGTGCCGTGATAACGTCTTTGCTATCATCGGAAAAGATTTTCAGGTCAAAGAGCGGATTGTCCCGATAGGTCGTCTGAAAAAAACAGAAAAGGGAATGTTGAAGACAAAAATCATTCATGCCCGATTGAGCATATAGCACGATTTTTGGGGACAGCTTTGATTTTTGGCGAAACTCGTTACGCTCGTTTTCAGACGACATTTTGGCACTATCCTTACGTTTATTGGCAATATTGCCTATTTTAGCCGATGCACCTGCTGCTTAAAAATACGCTCCATGATTTTTTTAAGGAGCAACATCATGAAATTCAAGCAATTTATTCTTGCCACTGTTTTTGGGCGTGACAGCCTTTTTCCGCTTGGGCAGACGATTCATACCAACATATCCGTAACGCTACCGCCAAGGTCGAATATGCGGGGCAGACGTTTTTTTGATTGACCCGTTTTTCGCACCCAAGCACTCCATGAACGGTTTTGCCGGCACGTTCAACAGCCAAGCCAAAATGCCGCTGGTCGGGCTGCCGATGAGCGTGAATAAAATTTTTGGACGGTGTGGATGCAGTTATCGTTACCCATACCCACGAAGACCATTGGGACGAAACCGCCGCACGTTCCATTCCGAAAAACCTACCCGTATATGTGCAGCACCAAGCCGACGCGGCAAAAATCCGCAGCCAAGGCTTTACTGATGTACGCGTGTTGAACGGCAGCGCTGTCTTCAACGGCGTAACCATCAGCAAAACCGGCGGCGTACATGGTACAGAAGCCATGTATGCCAACCCTCAGCTAGCCGAAATCTTAGGCGATGCAATGGGTGTAGTATTCCAAAGCAGCGGACATAAAACCGCTTATATTATGGGTGATACTGTGTGGACGGCAGATGTAAACAAAGCATTGAACCGCTACAAACCCGATTATCTGATTATGAACACGGGCTACGCGCTGATTTCAGGCATTTCAGACGGCATTATTATGGGGACGGCTGATGTATTAAAAAGCCAGCCAAGTCATGCCTAAAGCCAAAATCATCACCGTACACATGGATACCGTGAATCATACCGCCGTCAGCCGCGCTGATATGCGTAAATTTATACGCGGTCAAGGCATTGAAAGCCGTGTGAACGTTCCGGAAGACGGAGAAATCCTGAAACTGGATTGATAAGCGATCATCTTTTAAAGAGAATTTTGCAAAAATACTGGAAAAATTTGGCCTCTCTTTGTTATGAAAAAAAGCCGTCTGAAATTTCAGACGGCTTTTTACTTTTAACGCATCCACAATCAACTTAAACACATTGGAATGCCCGCGGCGGCTGGGGTAATAGAGGTAAAGCGGTTCGTAAGTCATAGCATACTCAGGCAACAGCTCGACCAGGTGCCCCGAATTGAGTGCATCCGCCACGCTCATATGTGCCACCCACGCGATGCCGAGGCCGTCTCGAAACGGCTTGCAGGCGCAGATGGTTGTTGATGGAAAACTGCGATTTTGGTGTGAACGTAATCAGCCCTTTTTGTCTTTAAATTTCCACTGCATCTCCGCGCCGTGTGCGGCGGAGAGCTTCGCGCCAATCAGGCGGTGCTGCTGCAAATCGTCAATATTTTTCGGCGAACCGTGTTGCGCCAGATAATTAGGCGAAGCGACCAACGCCATTTTGAGCGGTGCGGAAATTGGCACCGCAATCATCTCTTCGGGTATTGGTTCAAAAATCGGCTTTAATTTCGGGTACAACGCGGCTTCCACCGCTACCACAGGGGCATTGATACGAAATTTATTCTATTGAGAAAAATTATTTTTTTGTAGTAACTATTGAATTATCATCGCATTCCCCAAATAATTGAGTAAATTTAACAGATAAAGGTAAAACAATGTATAAGCAACAATGGAGATTATCGAACGATACGGATAAATTGCATTTGACTCTTGATAGGATTATTGGATTTATTTCAAATTGTGATACAAAAGTGTCATTTTGGTTCTCATTTTTGGTGCAATTCTAACCATTCTATCTACTTTAAAAACGCCCACAAAAGAAGCTATAAAGAGTGTCTTATGTGCAAACCCTAGAAATATAACAGATAATGTCGTGTAATTGTATTTTTGGTGTCAGCAGTATTTTTTTCATAATTGGACTTTACTTTCTAAGCCAGGCTTTGATGGCAAAAACAATCAATAACGAAGATAGAAAATCTAATATTTTCTTTGGGCATATTGCATCACACAAGAACCAGCAAGCCTATATGAAGTGTCTTAAAGCGACTAATTTGAATAAATATATTGAAGATTTAGTTTCACAAATATATATCAACTCCAAGATTTGTGAACAAAAATTCAAAAACTATAATAAAGGGAGTGAAAATGAGTGGTATAAGCATTATTTTTATTGGTTTCGTGGCTTTACATTTTTAGAAATAGGAGTTGATAATGCCAAAGTATGACTATATACAAGGAAAAGAACCGAGTAGAAAGCATTCTAGATAATAATATGATTATAGAAGAAAAGGAAAAATTGCCATCTGATGGTAATTTTACTTTTGAAAAATGGATACAGGACGTGGTTAACCAGTATTTTTATAGATATTCGAGATTCAAAGTAGATTATTTACAAGCAAGAATCAAGAGGAAACCGCAAAAAGTAATCAGAGCATTTATTTCTGAACTGATTGAAATACTGAGATGATGATGGATTCATGCTTGAGATAGGTATTCGTGGAGATTGTGTTTATGCAATTTATAATACGCCTTTTTCAAAAGATATTCTAAATTGTGCCAATAAAACCTTCTGAGACCCTTTTGCAAAAGCCCTTCCCCGACAGCCGAAATCCAAACACAGGTTTTCGTCTATTTCCGCTCCCATTACTCCTGATTTTACCCAAATATCCCCTTAATTCCCCTTGGATACCTGATTAATCAGACATCCGGGCCGCCTTTTAGGCGGCAACAGGCGCACTTAGCCTGTTGGCGGCTTTCAATAGGTTCAAACACATCGCCTTCAAATGGCTTTGTGCGCTCACTTTACTCAGCCCGAAATAGGCCGCCCGGGCATAGCGGAATTTACGGTGCAGCGTACCAAAGCTTTGTTCAACCACATAACGGGTCTTCGACAAATATCGGTTACGCTTTGTTTGATTTTCCATCAGCGGACGGTTGCGGTGGGCTTTGCGCATAATGCCGTCTAATAACTGATGCTCTTTCAGATGTTGCCGATTTTCCTTACTGTCGTAGCCTTTGTCGGCATAGACGGTCGTGCCTTCGGCAATACCCTCCAACAAAGGGGACAGATGGTTGCACTCATGGGTATTGGCGGGGGTGATGTGCAGTTTCTCGATATAGCCTTCCTCATCGGTACGGGTATGTTGTTTGTAACCGAGTTTGTAGAGGCCGTTTTTCTTTGTCCAACGGGCATCTTTATCTTTGCTCGGTGTGGTTTGACCGCTGACTTGTCCTTCCTCATCGACTTCTATGGCCTGACGCTGTTTGCTGCCGGCGGTCTGAATAATGGTGGCGTCAATAACGGCGGCGGATGCTTTCTCTACTTTTAAGCCTTTTTCAGTCAATTGGCGGTTAATCAGTTCCAGCAATTCGGACAGGGTGTCGTCTTGCGCCAGCCAGTTGCGGTAGCGGCATAAGGTGCTGTAATCGGGGATGCTCAGTTCGTCAAAACGGCAAAACAGGTTGAAATCGATGCGGGTGATGAGGCTGTGTTCGAGTTCGGGATCGGAGAGGCTGTGCCATTGTCCGAGCAGGACGGCTTTGAACATGGATAACAGGGGATAGGCGGGACGGCCGCGGTGGTCTCGAAGGTAACGGGTTCTTTGACGATTTAGGTATTGTTCGATCGGCTGCCAATCAATCACCTGATCCAACTTTAATAGTGGGAACCGGTCGATGTGTTTGGCAATCATGGCTTGTGCGGTTTGCTGGAAGAAGGTGATCATGGAAAATCCCCTAAATGTCTTGGTGGGAATTTAGGGGATTTTGGGGAATTTTGCAAAGGTCTCCTTCTATGCAAACACATTTATCAAGATGTTTGATAAGATGTTAACGAAAAGAGGGGTTGATCCTATTCGGGCTGGAATAGGAATGTCCACAGGGTACGATTTAGTCATTAAAACAGGACGAAAAGGTGTTGGAATTAATGAAAAAGTATGGATTGGTACAGCTGTCACTGAGGCATCTAATTTGTCATCATTAGGAGATAAAGATGGTTACTGTAGATTAATGTATTCATCGATATCATATGAGAATTTCATTGATGGATTAAAAGATCAGTGTAGTAATCAAAATGTTGAAAATTGGTTTACACCTATAATCTCTCCAATACCTAATATAGATATTGTATATAATGCGAATATTATAATATTAGATTTTAATAATTGGATTAACTATAATGTATAAAAAAATATTTACCAAAAAGTAGATTATAGTCTATTACTGATAGCGTAAACGTCCATGCTCTTATTGTTAAAAGGTCGTATGAAAACGGATTTAGTTTTTCAGACGACCTTTTCCCTTTATCTCTACATAAAAAGTGCGGTCAAATTCCCAAGCATTTTTCAAACTTTAAAAACTTCAAAATTTTCGTCCAGTGCGCGCGGTGGATTTGGGGCTGTTTAATAAAGTGATGCCGTATGCTAATCAGATTGAAATCAATTCGTTCCAACACGAAGCCGTTTCGCTTTGCAGGCTGAAGGCATCGCCGTGGAAAGCATGAGCGCCGTTTGCTGAAGAGCAAAAACGATATTTTCCACAATCCCGTGTTAAGCAAAATCGGCACGAAATATGGCAAATCCGTGGCTCAGGTGATTACCTGCTGGCTGGTGGAGCGTGGCATCATTGTATTGGCAAAATCCACCAAAACCCGAACGCATGGCGGAAAAACTTGAACGTCTTTGATTTTTGCGCTTAGTAATGAAGACAAAGCCGAAATTGCCAAACTGGACGGCACGTTCGCCGCCATCGTCAATCACGACACGGTGGATAATTTGAAACGCATCTCCGCGTGGAAAATGGGCGTGTAAGTATAGCGAAAAACTATCTGCAATTCATCATATGAAAGGACAAAACATGATTAACGGGTTAGATATCGAACGTTTCCGAACTACCATGGCAGCGATTGAAAACGACCATGCAACAGGCAAGGCAGTATTACGCGCCGATTCGCGCTGGGTATCCGGCACGAAGAATGAAATCTCCGTGCGCCGCTTCCCCGCCTTTACCACAGACGAACCGAAAAACATGGGCGGTGAAAACGCCGCCCCAAATCCGGTGGAATACCTGATCAGCGCTGCGGCAGGCTGCTGCTCCATAGGTTTCGAGTTGCATGCAGCACAAGCAGGCGTGAAACTGGAACAGTTTGAAATATCCGCAGGGCGGTATCGACATGGCCAAACTATTCGGCATGGAAGATGGCTACGGCGGACTGGATAATCTGGTGCTAACCATAAAAGTAAAAGCCGACGCCGACCTTCCTACCCTGCAAAAATTTCGCCGACCACTCCGCCGCCAGCTCGCCAGTGTTGAACAGCCTGAAAGCGCGGGGTAAAAGTGGTTGTGGAAAAATCTAGACGACTCAAAACGTTTTCTTGTTTTTCATTTCGTTGAAAGCCCCTTTTCTGGACAACTAGAAAAGGGCTTAATCGCTCAAAGGAGTACATGACATGCAACAACTGCACACTTTTGAAAGACATCGAACAGGCCATCGCCACACATCTTTAGTATCACTGTACATCAAAGCCCCAATCTGCGGTGTTTGTACGGTCGTGGCCGCCCAGCTTGACTCAGCTTTGGCGGGTGGAAGGAAATGTGTATGCCGTAAAAGCCGATATTGCTGAAATACCCGAAATGGCCGGGCGTTTCCACGTGCTGACCGCACCTGCATGGCTGCTGTTTTATCAAGGCAAGGAAGTAGAACGGATGGCCCGCTTCATCCCTCAGGCACAGATGAAGCAGACATTGGCAAAAATGGACAAAAAGTAGCAGAAAGCGGACATCAGTAACCGGTCTATCAATGTTTCAGACGGCTGCGGTCTTGATAATGATGCAAGTGGTCAAGTTTTTAAGATGATTTGCAAAACACTTAAAAATTTGACCGCTCTTTTTACTGAAAAAGGTCGTCTGAAACGGCTTGCAGACTGAGATAATGATTGATGAAACGCTGTGATTTGTACACTCAAAGCCATCTTCTGAAAATTCCTTTGACATTCTCCATCTTTCCTCTAAAATGCGTTCAAATTTTTAAAACATATAAACTCAAGAAGCCAAATATGCCGCAACAAACCATGAATTTAATGCGCGAGTGCATTCCCATTTTTACTGTGTTGAGCGATGAAAACCGTTATCAAATCCTGCGCGTGCTGTGGGAGCACGGCAGGATGAATGTGAATGAGCTGACCGAGCATCTGCATCTGTCGCGTCCTGCGGTGTCGCATCATTTGAAAAATCATGCTGCAAGCCGGGGCGGTGGCGGTGGAGCAGGTCGGCAAAGAGCGGTTTTACAGTATTGCCATGGCGGATGCGGTGGCGAGATTGAAAACAACTTGCCGATTTGATGGCTCAAAAATTGCCTCGCTTTTCAAAAATAGGGTTATCCGTTAACCCTTTATTTTTACCTAAATACGTTTATATTTTTAAACTTATCAACTTAAAGGAACGATTATGTTATTCACTCCATTCACTTTTTCCAAACGGCAAAAACCGCTAAAAACCGTATCTTCAAATCCGCCATGGAAGAGCAACTTGCTCAAAACGACCAGCCGTCTGAAAAACTCGTCCGCCTGTACGGCACTTGGGCGCAAAGGCGGCGCGGGTGTTTTGGTTACGGGCAACGTGATGGTCGCCGAAAGCGGCAAAGGTTCAATAAACGATGTGGTGATTTCAGACGGCCGCAGCCTTGAGATGCTGAAAAATGGGCGAAAGCCGGCACGCAAAACGACACGCTGCTCATCATGCAAATCAATCATGCGGGCAAACAGTCGCCTGCGGTAGTCAATAAAACGCCGCTTGCACCGAGCGCCGTGCCGTTGGTGGGCATGGACGGCTTTATCAATCCGCCGCGCGAATTGACTGCCGATGAAATCAACGGGCTGATTCAGCACTCGTACAAAACCGCGAAAATTGCCGAACAGGCAGGATTTTCAGGCGTACAGATTCACGCCGCGCACGGCTATCTCATCAACCATTCCTCTCGCCGCACCACAACCGCCGCCAAGACCAATGGGGCGGCAGTTTGGAAAACCGTATGCGCTTCCTTTTGGAAACCTACACCGCCATCCGCGCCGCCGTGGGTAAAGATTTCTTAGTGGGTGTAAAACTCAATTCGGCAGATTTCCAAAAAGGCGGATTTGACGAAAGCGAATCGGTGCAGGTGGTGCAAAAACTGTCAGAAATGGGCATTGATTTTATTGAAGTTTCCGGTGGCAACTACGAAAGCCCGCAAATGCTAGCCGCCAAAGACAGCACCCGCAAACGCGAAGCCTTCTTCATCGATTACGCCGAAAAAGCCCGTGCAGTCAGCCAAGTTCCACTGATTATCACCGGCGGCTTCCGTTCGCAAACCGCCATGGAAGACGCACTCTCCAGCGGCCATTTGGATTTAGTCGGCGTCGCCCGCCCGTTTGCCTTATTCCCTGATTTGGCAAACAAATGCAAAACGGCACTTACCAAACCGTACAAACCGACCGCATCAAAACGGACGTAGCATTTTGTTGATAAAAAGCAGGCGCGATGTTGGAAATGAACTGGTATATGACGCAAATGGACTTAATTGGCCAAGGTAAACAGCCTGATCCCAAAATTGTCAGCATGGAAAGTTTTTACTGAAAACTTTGTGGAAAAATGGCAAAGTCGGTTTAAAATACTGGCAGATCTTGATAGGGTAAGCAGGGATTTGAAGGAGGATTAAATTTTAAAATTTAACCGTATTTAAAAAGTATGAATATAAATCAGTTGATACTAAAAACCATTTGAATCTTTAAGTTCAAACGGTTTTTAGAATTTACGATAAAGACATTAATACAGAAAAAGACCTTGTTTTTAGTTGAGATTTAAAAATAAAAATAATGAGTAGATTTAAAACAGAGCGTATTGGGGCTTGCGCTAACAGTGTGTCGATGTGATGAATTAGGTAATAGATTGTGATCATTGTAAATGAGCCACATCGTTAAGCTGCTCAATATGAAAAACCGCTTTCACTATCGTATTTCACAATACTGATCGAAGTATTCAATAATGACACGGATTTACCCTCATCACGATGGTTTTCCCAAGTCGCTCCGCCTAATAAAGACAATAAAAGCCGCAAAGGTATGGCCATGCGATACCACTAAAATATTGGCTCCCTGATTGATGTACCTTAATGATATCGTAAAGGGCGGCCATTGCACGTACTGCTAATTGTTCAAAGGTTTCGCCACCATTGCTTAATGCTTTATAAGCTGCCGGGTCATTGGTCAGTTGTTTGAATTCGGTTAGCTTCCGCAAGTCATCGATCTGCATACCTTCCCAACTTCCAAAAAGATTGCTCATTTAGTCCACAGTGCTGAAAAAGAGGGATGGGACGCTGGCCGATAATATGGCCAGCCGTATCAATGGCACGTTGTAAAATACTGGAATAAGCGGCGGTAAATTCTACTTGTTGTAGCGCCGCCCCGGTTTTCTGAGCTCCTGCAATCCCTTTGTTCGGTCAGTGGTGAATTACCGGATCCCTGCAAAAAGCCCTTGTTCGTTCCATTGAGTACGGCCATGGCGAATAAAATAAAAAGTGAGCTGTTTTGACATCATAGTTCCTGGAGAACGGGAAGTATAGGGTATAACTAACTTATGATGCAAGGCCGTCTGAAACAATAATTTCAGACGGCCTTTTTACTTTAACGTGTGCCGTTTAGATACGGTCGTGCCTGGAGGATAACAAGTTTACCATTGTCAAACGCCCATTCGATATCCTGCTCACCGTTAGCAAATAGCTGTTTGATTTGTTGGCCGGTTTGGTCAAGGCGACGGATTTGTTCTTGATTCATCACGTTACCACTGGTTACAGGCACCTCCGTACTCCACCGTTTTTATCCAGTTGCAATGCTGTGGTTTCATTAGAGGAGCTGAGACGTTGTACGAGAATCATTGCGACGGTTATAGACTACCTGTTCAGCTATCCGTTTGCCCTCAACGACACGAATACCCAACCCACGTTTGGCGGCAATGTAGGAGCTGTTTTTCTGAGCAATATCATAGGGGATTGATGGTAACCAGTACACCGGAGAGATCTGCATTGATGCTTTGTTGCACAAAGACACTCATTTTTCACGCTATCGTGAGGCAGTCCAGCAATACGGCGGGCTTCGTATGCGCTGTGATTGAAAAACGGAGGCCCAAGATTGCTTCACTGCTTCGGCCAACGCGTTTTCATCGGTAACATTTGGCACTGTGGTGTACAGCCCCTGCGCCGCTGAAATTGGGCAGGGTCTTCAGAATTAGAGGAGCTGCGGACAAACACGCCTTTGCTGTTTAATTGATTGTGCCATTGTTCCAGCCCATCTGCGCTTCCATTCTGACGGGATTTCGGCATCGGTAATTTTTCTGCAGTGTGAGTAAAGCAGTGCGGCGCTTGCGGTTGTCTCCATCACTTTGCGTTTCGATTTGTGCCAGTATTGTTGCATTAATACCCAGCCTAACCATCATGGCTTGATAGTAGGCAAACGGAATGCAGAATCCGTCAGGAACGTTGCTGCCTCGCAATATGGGCACGGATATGGCCGAGGTTGGCAGCCTTACTGCCGCAGTAACGGCTGTCATCACGGCGCAGGTTTATCAAAGCCCCTAAGGCCATAATCGGAAACATCAGGTTGGGACAGGGTAAGGCCGTCTGAAAAAGCTTTTACCGGTAGTGTTCCGGTTGGTTTGGACAATTCGGTATTGCTTAGCAGTCGCTTCAAATTCGATACGACGGCCAATATATGGGGCTAGGATTTTTCTGCGTCTTTAAGGTAAATATTGGGAATCCCCCAACCGCGTGCCAATACATTCACATGGGACAATGCAGTAGATGGTTTTTCACTGATAATCCCCGCCACAGGGGCAACTCTAGGGAACCTCTTTCAAAATAATAATATCGTCGGCGCTGACATTATAAAGATCATCTTCTTTGGCAATAACGCGTAATGTGCCTATCGCTTTACCTTGGTTTTAGAGGCAGGTAGGGGAAATTCTTAATCAAACTTTCTTGGGTAATAAAAGGAACTTCACTTTGTTCGGCAACGGTTTCCTGCCATAAAAGAATTGGTTTTTATAACGCAACGGAGCATAGAAACTGTCTTTCAGACGGCCTGCTGCCAATCTCAACAATTCAGGCGTGATTTTGTCTCCTTCCCAAAAACTCATAAACATATTCCTGAGTACTATTCTGCCAACTGATAGTACCAAACAGATAACGCCAGTTAGGACTACGGTATTGTTGATTTAATTCAGTTTTTGACAGCATGGGTTTCAAGATAGTAGCCAGATAATGCCTCATGCAGCCGAAATTTAGGGAGTATTGATGTAGTCGGTACGGCCGTCGTCTTCACGATCGATGAGGGAAAAGGATATGAGGAATTTCATATTCACTACCTTGATCATAGATACGCGAAAGTAAATCAAAAATCGGCCTGGCTTTTGATTGCAGATAACGCCGGAATTTGTGTTTTTAACTGGAGTGGCTACAGTTTGACGCTTTTCAGACCTCGTAATAAGAAGGCTTACGCGCCGTTGGTGCAGCCGTGTCGGCTGTCTCAGCCTCAGGACGGCACGCTGAAAAGTAAAAAGCAATATTGGGAGGCAAAAAGCAGGTTTCATGATGTTGTCGGTTATCTAAATCAAATGAAAAAGCAATATATTTATGGTAAAAATATGTATTGTGTTCTTTCCGTAGGGAGGACATGTGCTGCCTACGCGTCTTAGTGTTCCCCAAACAGCCTGAAACCGCAAGGATGGAGGCATTTGCGTTTTTCAGGCTGTCCCAATTTTACCGCTGAATCTGCGAGGTAATCGTGCTGTCGGTAATCTTGTCGTCTTCCGCCAGCAGCATGGCTTTGGAGAGGACGACCGAGAGCGTGTTGTCGCCCTCAAACGGGATAAACAGTTTGTCGGATGCGTCTTTTTGCGGCTGTCGGCACAATGCAGAGGTATTAGTCGTCCGGCAGCATCAGGATGTTGCTGCTGCCGATGTGGATTTTGTAGGTACGCAACTTGCCCTGTACGATGAGGAAGTTGCCGTCTATGTGGGCAACCTTGGCGATTTTCGCGCGCGGCAGCAGGGTTTCCAGTACGGCTTTGCGGGTTTTGGCCACTTCGCCCAAATCGCCGAAGGAATAGCTCTGCCAGTAGCTGTAAAAACGTGCCTCTCCGCCGTTATCTTCCCAAGTCGGGTCGTTGCCCACGCTTGCCACGCCGACAAACAAATCCACGTCGCGCAACACTTCGGAAAACACGCGCGGCGGAATATCAATTAAGTCTAGCGCGGTAGCATTGTAATCGTCGTCCGACCGGTGAAAGCGCACTTGGTCGGTACTGACATACCGCCAGATACCGCTTTCTGTCCATGCTTCTTCGCTATCCACCGCGTTTGTCCAAAAATTCGGCGCGTAGGTTGTATTCGGGCAAATCCAACGATACGGTTGCGTCGTCGCGCTACCGTCCCACGCACCGGCCAGCGAGCCCCTCCAGCCGCGTCCTTTGGCAAGCGTCATATATTGGTGTTGTTTCAGGATGTGGGCGGCAAAACGGTTGCTGTATGTTTTGGTGTTGATTTCGGCTTCGGTGAGCAGATAGATTTCACGGTATGCCTGTTTCAGCGGCTGGCGGATTTCTTTGTCCTGCAGCAGTTTGCGCCACCGGGCGATGCTTTGCTGAGTGGCAAGCGCGGGATGCCACAAGCAGACTTGCAGGCAGTCTGAAACATCGGTTTGCGCTCCCGTTTCGTCCACCCATGTTCCGTCCAACCACAGCGCGGATTTGCCCTGCGTATCGTTTTCATCACGGAAAAACTGCCATATTAATGAGCGCGTGAGGCGGGACATCAGTCCGTGTTGCCAGTAATACTGTTCGGCGTGTTCCAGCGGTACGCGGTGTTCGGAGCGCATCATCTGGTCCAAGCGGTCGCGTTGGGCGGTGAGCGTGGTGTTGAGGTTTTTTTGTGTGGCTTTGAGCTTTTTCAGTTTGTCGGCATGGTCGGTTTTCACGAAGGCGGGTACGGTTTTCTGCGGCGAGCCGTCAGGTTTGAACCAGCGCAGTTCGGATTTTCCTACGCCCGTTACCGCCAGACGGCAGGGTGTAGCCGCCGAAGTCGTAGTCGCGGCAGCCTTCCTGCAAGCCGAAGCTGTCCACTGCCATGTCTTCGATTTCGTTGCGAGACACGCCCCGCTGTGCGGCGGCTTCGTCCAGATAGTTGGCAATCGTGTTCTGCGCGTTGCTGAACTTAATCCGCAGGCGCAGGCGTGAGGCAGGCGATGCCGTCCAGCCCTTTGGAGCGGAACAGCGCATAGAAGCAGGCGTTGCCTATAGCAGCATAGCGTGCGCCGAGATTGGGGATTTTGTCGTATGAATGCAGCGCAAGTTGGGTAAGGGCGGACAGGGTGGCGCTGTCGTGGAAGTGGCTGCACATCCACACTAGCCCTTTGAGCGCGGTCTGGTTGATACTGCAAACGGGCGGGACATGAGTGTCGTAGCTGTATGCTCCGTGAGTAACGGTTTCGATCTGCACTTCGCTGCCGCGGACAAATTCTATCCAGCCGTGCAGCATTTTTGAACCTGTCCGCACCCAATGTGTCGATCAGCGTTTTTGGATTCTTTCAGGTATTTTTCGCTTGGCTTGCCTGCATTGGCGGATAGGGCAAGCGCAATGATTTCTGCTCCATATGTCCTGCTGTTCCGGTGGCAGCACGGCAGAGTTGCGGATTGGCGTATCGGGCAAACTCGTCGTCTTGGGCGGGAAAACAGGCTTCGGCGGAACCGCCTGCCAGTTCTGCCAGGGCGGCAAGGTTGGCGAGTAGCGGCTTTCTTGTCCCATAGGTTTTCTGCAAAGACGCGGTAACGGTCGCAGGCGTTTTTCAGGCCGTCCGAAAGCGTTTTGCTCGGATTGGGAAACTGTTTTTGATTTGGTTTATCAGATATTTGAGCGGATAGTAATCTGCCTCCTGCTCGGACAGCCCGTTATCGTCCAGCATGGCGGCAAAAATATGCTGCACATCCTGCTCCGTCATCGGCAGCGTTTTACGCGCCAGAGCCATCGCTACCGCTACACGGATGGTGCCGTAATTGCGTATCCTGTCCTCGCCCATATTTTTAAAAATTTTATTCCGTCCCCAGCCGCGTATCAAATCAATGCAGTGGATTAGGAAATCGACACGGTATTCGGGCGCGGCTTTCTCCACTTCGGCAAAACTGGGACAGAGTTTCAGGTTTATCGTGTCGTATTCGTGTAAACGGTTTTGGAGCCATTCCTTTTCTAGTGCATTGAGAAGCTGATTGAACTTGGCACGGAGGCTGTCGGAAACCTGTATGGTTTGGTTTTGGGTCATAGGACTTTCTTTACGTATCAATGTGTTGGTTATTTCGCTGCAAAGGTGGATAACGTCGGTAAGGGTTTTCTTGTCCGTACTATTCAGGCTGTATGGGGCATCTTCTACAAAGGTGAGGTAGCGTTGCGCGGCGGTTTTCAGGCTGCTTATCCGCCCACCAGCGGCGTGAGTTTGATGAAATTGACGACCAGCCCGTCATGCAGGCACACCATGTCGTCCAGCGTTTCCAGTTGGCGGTTGTCGGCAAGGATGAAAAACGCGTTTTGCTCAAAAGCTTTCAAAGCGACGGCGATTTGCTTTTCCGCGTCCACAGGTTGTGGGTGCGTGCCTTTTTGCCGTGCGTTTCCCGAATCACGATGTCGCCGCGATCGGTGGGGATAATGAGGTTGTGGCGCAGCAGGGGCATCGGCGGCACGGTTGTTGTGAGCGTCAACTTCCTGTCGCACGCGTTCGGCAATCAACTCCGCCGCGCTGATGTGATTGGTTCTAAATTTTAAAAAACAGCTTGTGCAGCACTTTTGCCGGCGAGGTTTTTGGTCTTGGATCGTGATGGTAGCAGCGATCATGGATGACTCCTCCAAACAGAAAATAGACAAATCATACTGTTTTTGATCGTTTCAGACAGGCTGAAAACAAAGTAGCCTTCACGTTGATAGATGCGAGTGCAGGCTGCTCTTTACATTTTAGTTCTGAGTAACTTTGTTGAAGTTCACGTTTTCAGACGGCCTTTGAAGACAGGTATTTATCTGCTTTACGCAAGTTCAGGTTGGCTATTTTTGTGCCGTTGGTGATTAAGATAATAATATTTTTATCTTGATTTACCTTGGGATAGCTGAATTTTTCCAATAGAAAAGTATAGCTATTTTACAAGGACTATGAAGTGTAAATGCATAAAAGGCATAAAATATAGATTAGTGTGTATCCAGCTCAATACGTAATAAGTGATAGAGAAAAGGTCGTCTGAAAAACCAAATTTAGGTTTTCAGACGACCTTTTCATTTACGGCTTTACCGTTTATTCGATGACAACGCGCGCGTTAAGCGGCTGGACGGGGCGGTTGTTATGCGAGCCGATGGCGCGGGTGAATTTTTCTGCCTGCGCCTGATCGATGTGGTCGTAGGTTTTCAACAGCAGCCACGATACGCCTTCGCTGCACGGCGGCGTGGTCAGCGAACCTGCAAAGCGGTGAGTATTTCAGTCGTTTCGGCAGCAGGGTGCTGGCGTCGAAAGTTTTGTCGAGGTTTACCTTTCCTTCCTTCATCGGCATCACGTTCCATATCGGAGCCAGGCGGTCGTTAGTTTTGCCAGGTTCGTACAATACTGCCAATACCAAAGGCTGGCGGTTTTCGTCCAAGTGGACGAAGTGGGCTTCCATCGGGAAGGTGCGGCCTTTGATTTGGTTTTTCACTGGGTACGTGGAAATGGAATTGTTTCAGGGTGTAGGTACGTCCGTTCACGCTGAGGGTATTGCCACCTTCCGGGTAGTTGACTTGGATGGTGTGGCCGTTGTTTTCCACGTTAACCGCGCTCGGCTGTAATCGACTTTGATGGTGGGCAGTCTGCCGGAGACGGTTTCGGTAATGTTGACGGGGATTGGTTTTTGCCTGTAGAGCACAAACGGAACTCTTCAGAAAGCTCGCCCCAGCTTTCGGGGAGTCGTGTCGGTGTAACCCCAATGTGTGGTTTCCGTGTGCAGCTGCGGAGAATGCCGCAAAGGTGGACAGCAGGAAGACAGTCAGACGAGGGCAACGTACGGGTCAAGCAGGGCATTGCAATATCCTTTCTATAAGGAGGAGGGAAAAAGCATTGCGGTGCGTATGTGGAATATTGTTATTTTTATTAAACCATAGCCATATTAAATCGTTAGGTCAAGCCTTCTTTGGTTAATTCTGTTAAGGCTATGAAGTTAAAAGCGAATTCATTTTTCCAAACGATATTATCGTTTAGAAAATTGATAATAATTTGAAATAGAAAACTTCCGTTTTTTTACACCTTAAAAATTCAAGGAAAGCCGACTCATGAAAAGGTCGTCTGAAAAACTAAATTCAGGTTTTTTCAGACGACCTTTTTCCTGACCTGACAAGGGTTATTTGTGCAGCACGCATTCTTTGCTGTCCTTGCTTTCCCACCACTAGCAAAGCCGTAGCCCATATGAAACCTAAACTCAACAAGGATGTGAGAAACGCACGTATGCGGTTCTCAAGGTTTGAGACTAAGAGGCCGTCTGAAAAAGAAAAACCGTTTCAGACGGCCTTTCTTTCGACAAAGTTGCCACAGCAATCAGAAAAAGTAGCCTGCATCACCTTATGCACTGAAACCGCCCAATCAAACTCAGTTCGACAAATATGCCAATGATCTCAAGCGCGAAGTTGAAAAAAACGCGAAGGCAGAAAAATCAGCAGCCAAGAAGCCGCGATGAGAATCCGCAGGCAGATACTGCGCTGGGTGGACAAAGGTTCCCCAAGACGGCTATACCGACCAAACGGTTATTTCCACAATCGGTATGAAAGGCGAAGACAAAGCCTTGGGTTATACTTGGGACTACCGCAACTACGGCGCAAGAAATCCGCAAGCCTACAACGATCCGAAGCTGTTTGAGGAATACCGCCGACAGGACAAACCCGAATACCGCAACCTGACCTGGCTGCACAGCGGGACGAAAGATACCAAAAATCAGGCAGGAAGGCGGAAAAACGAAGAACTTGCGCTGAACGTTGCCGACGGACTGATAAGCTTTGTCAACCCCAATCCGAGGACAAAGGCAGCGGTTCGTGCAGGCATCCGTAATCTGGAAAACATCAGGCCGACCGTTACCGGCCGCGATCCTTATTGGCGGGTGCGGGGAATATCCGTATCCCTGCAAACGGCAATGTTGCGAAGGTGGACAGGATTCCGGATACGGCATTGGCGTCGAAGAGTCATCAAAAGAATGATTTTGGTACGTCTAAAGGACGGGGAGCAGAGTCTTCTATACCTGTCCCTCAAGCTATCCCAATAAAAATTAAAAATCCAGATAAAACGGTTGGTGAAACTACTTATAAATCTAATCCTAAACATACTCCTGGTCAGTTAGGGGTTTTAAGTTTGATGCTGGTATTGAGCCAAAGAATTCAGCTCAGTTAATTGAAAGTTCAGTACAAATTGGTAAACAGCGATTTGCAATTGATGATAAAGGACATATTCATCGTTATATGGGGGGCGATAGGAAAAATGAACCTTGGCATTGGGCTGGTTCTACATCCGATAAGAAGAATCCCTTGTCCTAACAAGTCAACAAAAAGCAGGAATTAAAAAAGCATACCCCGATCAATCAAAGAATAAGTTATTAAAAATAAGGATTTATATGAATATTATTATGGACTCAACAAGAAAATTTGGGATTTTTATGGGACTCTGAATGTAATGGTTTTATTTATGGAAAAAAATTCAGATAATAATAGGAGAATATATATCCTAAGATATGCCCATATGAGTATTTTTACACTAAATACAGTTTTTAATAGTTTGAAATCATCCTTTGAAGAGAAGTATTATGCAGGTGGAAACAATGGTTTGGATTTTTGGAGAGCAACTATTTGATATAGATAAATATAATTCTCTGGAATTATGCAATATATTTTCTATTGATACTGCATATATGAGTGAAGGGAGTAATTGTGAAATAGATTGTTTAGTATTAGAAATGGGATATTCTGGTGAGGAGAGAGACTTTTTATAGTTTTTGACAATGGGAAAACTTTAAAGAAATCAGGTATAAGAAAGGTACAGTTGAATCTGTTATTTTTCAATTGAATCTATAATATATTTTAGCAAACTATAGCCTTCACGAATTCTTCGCGTTTTTGCAGGTGTCCACAATCTGAAAAACATAAAGTTGACTGTTACCGGCAGCAATCCTTTACTGGTTGCTGCTGATAACAAAAAGGAATTTGTATCACTGGGCAGGGAACCTTAAACAGGAATAGAATTGATAAACTTAATATCCAACTGCGTAGGGAAATTGGGTATTCCTGGAAAATAAATTTTATTCAAGGAGTGTTCTAAATGATTTTTGGGGATCCATATAAATTTTGCAATTTGGATTGAGGAGATAGATGAATGGAGTTCAGAAAGAATTTTTCCGAAGGGATTTTTACATTTTTGTGAATGGAGACATGATTCCTCAAGAACTACCAAATACGTCTACTTTTTACCAAATTCTTTGCGTAGCATACAACAGTTTATTTCAATAATTGATAATCTAGAGTGTCCTAATTTATTTAACTTAGACTATTGTAATGCATATATATGAACGATGCTGTTCATTATCGTAATGTAAATTATCAGAAGAAGAATCTTATTTATATTGGAAATACTGTATAACAGAATATATTGATAACCCTGAAGAAAAAGATAATATTTGGTATTTGTCCGATAAGTATAATGAAAAAAATTGTTATATTTAAATAATAATATTATTAAGGAATCAGTGTTTAAAAAGGATATATAAAAATATTATGGAAAAATAATTATTAAATATGATTATATTTTTAAATGATAATTAATGAAATTTATCTCACATAAAAATCTATGTTTAAGGGATGCATTAAACATGTGTTCTTTAATATTTTCTAGAGCTGTTAGGGACTATAAAGCCAACAGCAAGCCGTGGCCCATATGAAACCTAAACTCAATACGTAGGGATGTGCGGAACGCACATATGCAGTTCTCAAGGTTTGAGCCAAGAGGCTGTCTGAAACAACAAATACGGTTTCAGACGACCTTTCTTTTCAACAAGCCACCACAGCAATCAGACAAAAGCGACCCGCCGCCACACCCATGTCGGCAGCACGGCCGGCAAAACGATTATCCGAAGCGGCGGGGATACCACCCTCAAAGGTGCGCAGCTCATCGGCAAAGGCGTACAGGCAGATACGCGTAACCTGCATATAGAAAGTGTACAAGATAGCGAAACCTATCAGGGCAAACAACAAAACGCCGGTGCCCAAGTGACCGTAGGCTACGGATTCAGTGCAAGCGGCAGTTACAGCCAAAGCAAAATCAACGCCGAACACCGAAGCATCAGCGCACTAAAGCGGTATTTCCGCCGGAGAAGACGGCTATCAAATCAAGGTCGGAAACCACACGACCTCAAAGGTGAGCATCATCACGTCTAGCCAAAGCGCAGAAGACAAAGGCAAAAACCGCTTTCAGACGGCCACCCTCACCCATAGCGACATTCAAAACCACAGCCGCTACGAAGGCGAAAGTTTCGGCTTAGGTGCCAGCGTTGCCGTAAGCGGCAAAACGCTGGGGCAGGGCACCTAAAAATAAACCTCAAGACAAACACCTGACAAGCGTAGCGGATAAAAACAGCGCAAGTTCATCAGTGGGTTATGGCAGCGACAGCGACAGTCAAAAGCAGCATCACGAAAAAGCGGCATCAACACCCAAAACATTCAAATCACAGACGAAGCCGCACAAATCCGGCTGACAGGCAAAACAGCGGCACAAACCAAAGCTGAAATTGATACAAACGTAACCACAGACACCGCCGAACGACATTCAGGAAAAACGATCAGACCAAATTCATCTGCCAGCAAAAATGGAATGCCGATATATTCTAAAGTAAGTAGAAGAGAAATATTTGATTTGTATGAAAAAAATATTCAGGTCAGAGAGCTTGATTTTAGGAATATTCCGAATAAAGGGCAATTATCTTCTACGACTATTACATCAGGACCTTGGAAAGGAACGACCATCATTTTAAGAAATTTTTCAACTAGCCGAGAACAAACTGGAGCAAAATGGACAATTGAGTTTAGGAATCAACCTGCTTCAGTACGTGGGCAAAAGATTAGAGTTAAAATTTAGATAAAGGTTACGTTATGAATGCGAAGATAAAATATAATCTTTTTTAGAATATTGTGAATATTTAGGTGGTATTTTTGGTGTTTATAAAAATTATTTAAATATGGATATCAAAGATCCAAATTTAAAAATTAAATTTTTGATTTTTGGAAGAACTTTTATCAGATGGTGTTATTGAATTATGCGATTATCGTGAAAAATCCTCCAAAAATATTAACTGGTTCGCCAAAAACACAGGTAGATGAATTAAGAAGAATTTGGCCAGATATGGAAGAGATGTTGCTATATTTTTCCAGATAATCCTTGGTTTTATGTAGAGCATTTTTTTGGTGGGAGCAACTTGCCCTATTGAACTGACACAATTGCCTAAAAATAGAAATTTACGAAGAACAAATGAAACAAGCTTAAAGCCAGCGTAACCAGCCTGTATGACAAGGTGCAGGCGAACAATCCAATATCAACATCACGGGCTCAGATGTTTCAGGTAAAGCAGGAACCGGCCTGATTGCCGATAAGCAAATCCATCTGCAATCCGCCGAACAAAGCAACACCGAACGCAGCCAAAACAAATCAGCAGGCTGGAACGCAGGTGCTGCCGTATCATTCGGACAAGGGGGCTGGTCATTGAGGCTTTACCGCAGGCGGCAATGTCGGCAAAGGCTACGGCAATGGCGATAGTGTAACCCACCGCCATAGCCATGTGGCGACAAAGGCAGCCAAACCCTTATCCAAAGCGGCACCACCACCATCAAAGGTGCGCAGCTTATCGGCAAAGGCGTAGAGGCAGATACGCGCAACCTGCATATAGAAAGTGTTCAAGATACTGAAACCTATCAGAGCAAACAGCAAAACGGCAACGTCCAAGTTACCGTCGGTTACGGATTCAGTGCAGGCGGCAGTTACAGCCAAAAGCAAAAATCAAAGCAGACCATGCCTCCGTAACCGAGCAAAGCGGTATTTATGCCGGAAGACGGCTATCAAATCAAGGTCGGAAACCATACAGACCTCAAAGGCGGCATCATCACGTCTAGCCAAAGCGCAGAAGACGAAGGCAAAAACCGCTTTCAGACGGCCACCCTCACTGCCAGCGACATTCAAAACCACAGCCGCTACAAAGGCGAAAGTTTCGGATTGGGTGCCAGCGTTGCCGTAAGCGGCAAAACACTGGGACAGGGAGCACAAAATAAGCCTCAAGACAAACACCTGACAAGCGTAGCCGATAAAAACAGCGCAAGTTCATCAGTAGGTTACGGCAGCGACGGCGACAGTCAAAGCAGCATCACAAAAAGCGGCATCAACACCCGCAACATCATCCTCACCGATGAGGCAGGGACAGCTCGCCAAAACAGGCTACGGCACAGACAAAGCCGCGCAACTGGCGTACACCGACATCCGCACCGAGGATGCCGGCCAACAATCAGGCAGCCTGAAAAACCGATTTGATGCGGACAGAGTGCAAAAGCGAGCTGGATTTGCAGCGCAATGTCTCACAACAATTTGCCCCCGTTGCCGCTCAAACTGTTGCATGGACAGCAGATAAACTGGGCAATATACAGAACTACGAGCGCGTTCAAATCGCCAAAAGCAAATTTACAAGAGCAATTAAAAGACGCGCAAAACCCTGAGCAAATTGCCCAACTGCAACAACAAATCGTCCCTTGCAGACCAATACCTATCCGACCATCAAACAGAGTACAACACATGGAAGGAAGGCGGATTAGGGCGAGCTGCGCTCCACGCAGGGTAGGAGCACTCTTAACAGGTGATGCACAAGGCGCAGTAGGGAGCAGGCACCTCATCGCTAGCAGCACCCTATTTAAACCAAGTGGGCGACAAATTTGGTGGCGCAGGGGCAATTACTGGCAGACACCCTAGGAGGCGCAGCGATTGGTACGCTGACGGGTGGAAGCACGGGTGCGGCGGTTGCGGGGGCGAATGCGGATTGGTTTAATCGCCAGTTGCATCCTGATGAAGTGAAGTGGTTACACAGTAAAGATACACTACAAAAATATATTAACTATTTAAAAACAAAGGATTAAATTTAACTCCCGGAGCTCAAATTCAGCTAGACCGCGCAGCTGCCGCGATGGTGGACAGCGAATGGGCAATACTGCATGGACGCAATGAACTTGCAGAACAGTTTTTATCTCAAAACACATCTAGATTCCATTATGTAGATAATTTTGGTGCAAGTCATCAATTCTTTACAGCTACTAATCGTGAATATTTAGATTCAGACAGAAATTTAAAAAGCATTATTTAGTGCTTATACCGATAAAAACGAAATAAATAAATTCTTGCATAGTATTCGGATTGAAAACCGTAATGCCTCAACGGATTTTAGAAGAGGGATGGAACAAGGCTATAAAGATAGCAGTAACGATGCACATAATGATCCAAAAGATAATTGGGAAAGGCATAATTTCCTTGCCGAGATACGTCTATGATTCGTCTACCAGTGATGAAGTGGGTCCACTAGACGATCAACAAATGGAGACTAACCGTATAGCCCTGCTACGTTTACAAGGGAGAGATTACAGAAACGGCAAAACCTTGTTCCGCCAAAGTCGTATAGCCCTGCTACGTTTACAAGGGAGAGATTACGATGCAGGTAGAATATATGAATACAATCATGCAACCCAACAACGGTTAATGTGGTATCAATTGCCAGTAATGGAGCTAGCAGGACGTATCCCTAGTAAATTGGCTAACAAATATAAACTGTACCGCGCAGGTAAGTTATCTGCTGCACAACTGGCAGCAGAGATAGCACCAATTGTTCCAAATGGAAAAGCATTTGATTTTACCAGTGGAACGTTGATACCTAATCAAACCGTTAAGCTCACACAGGCACAGAATCTGTCTAATGGGACAACCCTGCCGGCAGGGACAATTGCACTACTAACAGGCAAGGGAGTGGAAGCAACTTTGCCTAATGGTACAAAGATTAGTTATGTTGGGGTAACTGAGCAAAGGGCGTTGCCAGCGCCACGTAGTCCATCATTAAGTAGTTCGTTAAATGGTTTATCCAAAGAAGACCAAGTAGTCATTAATCATTTAGCAAAAGGCGGTACCGTATTAACTTCCAACCAAAGACCAGCAATTGCGAGAACTGCAAGGGATAGTGCTGTTAATCCCACACCAACAGAAGCAAAAATCTAGAAGGGAGAACTATTGGTAAAACTTTAACACAAAACCAAGCTGTACAAGCTGATGCAACCTATTTAGAAAATTTAGGTGCGACAGATATTAGGATTAATCAGCAACAGGTTAATGGAAATCTTTGTCGCGTAGGAATATGCCGCCCAGACTTGCAAGCAATCCTCCCATCAGGTAAAAAGAGTGTATATTGAATACGATCGAAGCACTTCATCGCGCGGATACCACACGCAGATAGAATATTCAGTAATGATAAAGATGCTATTGTTATTTTAAGGACGTTAGATTGATTATGAATAACCCACAGTTTTTACAAGATCATAAACCCCATACCACCCGTTTGAGCTTTTTAAAAATACCATTTAATGAAATGATGTTACATTTTGAGCAAAGATTGCAAGAGCTTGGTCTAATATGGAGTGGACAGTACATCATCAAAAAGTATCTGATGAATTAAGTTTGTCAGATAAAAATTAAAATGTTGGAACCTTTTTGCGCAAAAGATACCCCAATAAATATATTATTTTAGAGACTGCTTCTGAATGGTGCTTATATATGGAAAAATGGATATCGTGGTACAGACGTATTTAGCCAACCTAGTTATCTATCCAAAACTTTGGGAGTTCAGAATATCAGCTTATATCTTTCTCCAGATTTTAAGAAAGATGAATTTGGTGCAGTAATGTTTCATTGGCGAAATGGTGCAAATAAAATTTCAGAATATGCAGTAGAAAGTAGAACAATTATGGTGCATAAAGAAACCAGTAAAAACAACTTTTGAACAAAGCGGAAAAACCTTTTGAATTTGAGAACTTAGCTAGTTATGAAAAAAAGAATCAAAAAGGAGCGATTAACGGTTGATATGGTTGCTGAATATTGCAAACATTTTAATATTGATTTGTTTAACTTGGATTTTTATAAAGGACGTGCAGCATTATTTACAACCCATAAAAAAATAGGTGCTTTAAAAACACATTTAGGGCAGCTGAAAAAAACCTTAATTTATGCTTTCAGGCTGCCTATGGTGATTTTTGAGAAATTTAGACAAATCCCGATTTCGCACTTTCAACATATCTTTCTTATCATCATAAGTCAGTCGGTAATCGGGCAAATCATTACTGGCTACCAACTCCTTAATCGCCTGCCTAAAACGGCGCAGCGTTGCCATGCTGCCCGATTTTCTGTGCAGTATTTCCAGAGAAATGTGCCATTCATTTTGCTTCCCGCAATGTTTGGCACATAGCTCATACATGCGTCTATCCAGCAGTTTACGCAGCCTGAAATAATCTGCCGATATGGTTTTTAACCTGTGCCGAACAAACCACCTACCGCCACAGCCATGTCGGCAGCGCAGGCAGTCCCACCGTTATTGTGAGCGGTGGCGACACCAACATCAAAGGCGCACAAGTAACAGGCAAAGGCATCACCGTACGCGCCACCAACTTCAATATAGAAAGCCTACAAGACACCGCCGACTACCGCAGCCGCCAACAAAACATCAGCGCCCGGTAACCGTAGGCTATGGCGCATCCGCCTCAGGCGATTACAGCCAAAAGCAAAAATCAACGCCGAACACCGCAGCGTGAGCGAACAAAGCGGATTGTTTGCGGGTGATGATGGCTTTTGATGTGCAAGTAGGCGGGCACACCCGGCTAACAGGCGGCATCATCACGTCTGGCCAAGCGCAGAAGACGAAGGCAAAAACCGCTTTCAGACGGCCACCTCACCCATAGCGACATTCAAAACTACAGCCGATACGAAGGCGAAAGTTTTTGGATTGAGTGCCAACGTTGCCGTAAGTGGCAAAACACTGGGGCAGAGCCCACAAAATAAAGCCTCAAAAACAAACACCTGACAAGCGTGGCCGATAAAAAAACGGCGCAAGTTCATCAGTAGGCTACGGCAGCGACGGAGACAGCAAAAACAGCACCACCCGCAGCGGCATCAACACCCGCAACATACACATCACCGACAAAAGCGGGACAACTTGCCCGAACAGGCGGGACTACCAAAGAAACCGAAGCGCGTATCTACACCGGCATCGACACCGAAACTGCGGATCAACACCAGGCCGTCTGAAAAACAGCTTCGACAAAGACGCGGTGGCCAAAAGAAATCAACCTGCAAAGGGAAGTAACACAGGAGTTCGGCAAAAACGCCGCCCGAAACCACAGCAGCCGTTTCCGACAAACTCCGGCAATACCCAAAGTTACGAACGGTATCAGGCAGCCAAAACCCTGCTGGAGGCCAAACTGCAAAATACGGACAGCGAAGCCGAAAAAGCCGCTATCCGCACATCCCTCAGTCAAGTAAACGCCTACCTTGCCGAAAAACCAAAAGCCGCTACGACACCTGGAAAGAAGGCGGCATGGGCAGGGTATCCTGCACGGGCGGCAGGCGGACTGACGACGGGCAACCTCGGCGGCATACTGGCCGGCGGCGGCACTTCCCTTTGCCGCACCGTATTTGGACAAAGCGGCGGAAAACCTCGGCCCGGCGGGCAAAGCGGCGGTCAACGCACTGGGCGGGGCGGCCATCGGCTATGCGGCGGGCGGGAATGTCGGCACGGCGGCAGTAGGGGCGAATGTCGATTGGAACAATAGGCAGCTGCATCCGAAAAGAAACACAAATCCTTAACAAACTGTCAAAAGGTAAATCGGCTGAAGAACAGTACCGCCTAAAAAGCCGCTGCATGTCATTAACCCGGTGCGCGGAAGGCGTACCTGACTTCGATCCTCTTTATAAGGGACTGAAAAACCTCCAAGATGCCCGGTAAACAGTTTGTGGCGGAAAATATATATTGATGCGGACGGGTGCATTTGAATATGGAAACTGGAATAGACTGAACGATATACGCAGCAGTTACGACCGGGCTGCCACCAAAATTAAGGGGGCGGGCAATATGGGATTGGGTGCAACGACTGTTGTCGGTTCGGGTGCTGCAGGCGTAGGTCTGTGCAGTACCGGGCAGCTGTGTTGGCGGTGGACTTATTGCGGCGACAGGTATGACCGGTGGTTATACGCAGGCCTCAGAAGGAAGCCGGCAATTGTTTGAAACCTATCAGTCCGATTTTTGGTAAAAAGTTGTCCTATCTTTGGGTACACCAATAGAATACGAATCGCCGTTAGTATCTGATGCGAAAAATCTAGCTATATGGGGATTGGAAACGCTGATTACACGCAAATTGGGAAAGATTACCAATCCGAGCACACCAGAAAATCCACGTATCAAACAGATTAACGATCTTAGTCAAAGAGGTCTCGTTCAAAAAGCAGCGTTCTTATAAAACAATCAGAAAGTCGAATTAACGCAGCAGCAAGTATTGTCCAATGGAAAAATATTACCTGTAGGAACAATTGCGAAATTAGATAAGAACGGTGTAGTAGCAACTTTTCCGGATGGAAAAACTGTTAGATATGCCGGAGTAACCGAACAAAAAGCGTTGCCTAAGCCCGATAGCTCTGTACCGAAGATAAGACCTAATGGTACAGTAGAGCTGTTTACAGACAGCAAAGGGGTACAAATACCTGGAGCAGTAGGAGTTAGCCCATCAGATCCGATGGCTGTTGCAAGAGATGCACGCTTTATGCCCAATATACCGACAGGCAGTCAGGCGGAGTTATCGCAAATAATCCTTATATCCCTAAACCAGCAGGGAAATTTACAATAATGGATTATCTTCCTGAAGCAGCACGTATTACAAAAAGGGGGGAGAAATTGTGATTAATGGCACAGTAACCAATAAATATCTAAGAGGAATTCCAAATGAAACAGAACTGGCCCTGAATGGGATTAAGGTTAAAATATAATGGTCCGTTAAAGGAGGAGTTTAAACAACTGAAATTTCAGAAGAGTGATGGAAGCGACTTGAACTCAACAGTCCTTAAAACCATTGTTTTTGAAAAAGGTAAAATAATATGACAACTTATACTATTCCAAGAAAAAGATTATCAATTTCTGTATATATATGAGGGCACTCTATTAAACTATACTTTGAAAAACGATGAATTTCATATTATCGTCAATTGTGTGGATTATCCGGACTTTCCTCAAGAGATCCCTATGCCCAATTATTCAGACTGGGTAAAAATTAAATTCAAGCAGTTCAGCTATCTAAAATTTAGATATGAATACGCTACGAAGAGCCAAGATAAAAAGATCAAAAATGTATTGGAGCTTGGCAAATTAAAAGCAGGATGATGAAATCTGGGATTATGGAGGTACGCTGGAATTGATAGGCGGTAGGTATGATCTTCCGACCGGTTTTTATCATAGATATAGTTTGCCGGGAAATAGAGTTAGAATTCTTAGATCAGGAGAGTTTCAGAGCCGTAGCTTTCATGCTACGCAAGCAGACTTTTGAAGGTAAAAATAATATGACAACTTATACTATTCCAAGAAAATATTATCAATCTCTGCATATAATTGAAGGGTCTCTATTAAACTATACTTTGAAAAATGATGAATTCCATATCATCGTTAAGGATGTGGATTATCCGGACTTTCCTCAAGAGATTCCTACACCAAATTACACAGACTGGGTAAAAATTAAATTCAAGCAGTTCAGCTATCTGAAATTTATCTATGGATACGCTACGGAGAACCAAGATATAAATATCGATAATACCTTGGAGCTTGGAGAATTAAAGCAGGATGATGAAATCTGGGATTATGGAGGTACGCTGGAATTGATAGGCGGTAGGTATGATCTTCCGACCGGTTTTAGCATAGATATAGTTTGCCGGGAAATAGAGTTAGAATTCTTAGATCAGGAGAGTTTCAATTAAACGAGCCGTAGCTTGTCATTCTGCGCAAGCAACTTTTCGGAAGCTCTTGACAAGACTGGTTGGGCATATGTGCTTTATCACTTAATATTACTTGACAAAAGGATGTGTGCGGAACGCACACTGCGGTTCTCAAGGTTTGAGCTAAGAGGCCGTCTGAAACAATAACTACGGTTTCAGACGGCCTTTCTTCAATAAAGCCATCACAGCAATCAGACAAAAAGCAACCCGCCGCCACACCCATGTCGGCAGCACGGCTAGCAAAATCATTATCTGAAGCGGTGTAGACACAACTCTAAGACGGCAAATTTTTGAACGTCATAGCCTTTCGGGTATGACATTAAGGGCCGACATGATCAAACAGCGTGAAATCCATCTGGCCATACCCGCACAAACTAATAAGGAGCAAAGATTGCAGTTGCAACGTGTGGTAAGTATGGCAAAAGTCAAAACATTACAGTCAAAAATTACGGAGATCGAATAAATGACTTTCAATCAAGAACAAGATTATTGGGCTGGCTATAAGGCAAATGAAAGAGCCTTGATTATTCAAACATGGTCAGGATTTGGGCGATATGCTCCAGACCACCTATATCCCCCATATCCTGCCATTGGATACCGACAATGGAACTTTAGGTACGACAGTCTTACAAGCATTGGCGAACAGCAGGACGTTAGACAACGAAGCTGAACGTATTGATTTTTAAAAACAGGAAAGTTTTTAAACCACGTTATGAGGATTGGGTTGCCAATCTATGCGGGAACTTGGGGCTATAAAACCAGACGCGCCCTATTTAAAAACATGATGAGCGTGGATATTTGGCTGCACAACGGCTGCCTGAAAATCAGCCCGAGCCGCCATGTCAAGCTGGAAGCGTGGGATGCCATTGATGCAGACGATGTAATTTTATCATTGGATAACAGCCCTGAAGAAATCGGAGCAGGTTTAAGGTTGGCATTGAGCCGCTGCCGATAATATTTGGCAAAAGGTCGTCTGAAAGCTGGAAAATGTTTCAGACGACCTTTTTGATTAGACTCAAGCTCGCGTGCGTACCGCACATACCTTACCTGCACAGGTTTAATTCAGGCTACGGCTTGCTTGGAAGGATACGTGAATTAAAATTTAAAAAGTTGACTTTCCCGTTTCTAATACTAATTGGAAAAATCCTATTGATGTCTTGAATGAATCAGGTAATGTTAATAAACCACGTTATAGGAGTAAATAAAAATGGCAATTTGGAATTATCGGTACTACCTTATCCCATCAGCTGCTATCAGAAATAAATTTAATGCAAATAAAGATATCATACTTGATGAGTATCGATCTAATGGTTTTCAGAATTTTTAATGAGAATAAAAAGTTTTGAAAAGTACTTTATCGATAATGATTTTATATTATTATCAATAATAATGAAACAAAAACAGCTTAAATTGAAAGAGTCTTGGGATAAAGACGCAATCATGTTTTGTGATAATTTTGGTAATAGTCTTACCGTTTGGCCAGATGATATAGAGTGTGAACTTGATTTAAGATTTGATTATACTAAATTTATTCAGAAAAACCATTGACTGGGCAATAAAATATAATTGTCTACTTGTAATCCAAAAACAGGAAATGTAGTTTCTCCTAATATAAATAATCTAATTTATGAAATAAAAGCATATTTGGAAAAGCAGCCGTGGCCTATATGAAACCCTAAACTCAACAAGTAGGATGTGTGCGGAACGCACGCATGCAGTTCTCACAGTTTGAGCCAAGAGGCCGTCTGAAAACAGAAAAACCGTTTCAGACGGCCTTTATTTAATGTGCCGATCTTGCGTGGGCTATAAAGCGCAGTTGTCCAAAAAGGTATATTAATAGGCAAACACAAAAAGGAGGCAAAGTCAATTTTACTACCTTCAAACATTTTTCAATTTGAGTATTGCCATGATAATTAATTATCAAGAAGTAAAGAAAATCGCAGTATCTTTTTAAGTCAAACTAGAGCAAGAAATGAGAATTTCATTGTCAATAGTTGAATCCATGTACGAGAAAAATGATGATGGGTGGTTTTTCCCATATGGGGGAAATAAGGAAGAGGGGTATTTTGCAAAGGTCTCTATCAGTTTTAACAATCACTATTGAAATGCGCGCCGATGTTTTGCCGCCTTGCGTATGCGGCTTGGGCGACGGCGAGGCTGCATTCTATCAGGTTGCGGTTTTTCGTATTCGTACACGGTGTGCGGTTCGGCTTGGTTTTGCTTCCAAAGCCGCAGTTGGGCGATGGCGCGGCGCAGGTCGGTATCGTTGCGGAGGATGCCCAGATGGCGTTGGTTGAATGCTTGCAGGACGGGGCGGCTGAAGGTGTTTTGGAGGTCGTCTGAAAAGATGTCTGCTTTGGCGGAGGGGTTTTCAGACGACCTTTGGGACGATACAGTTTCGAATGCTTGTCCGTCCGCGATGGTTTGGGCGGCAAGTCTGGCGGTAACGACGCATTCGAGCAGGGAGTTGCTGGCGAGGCGGTTGGCTCCGTGCAGCCCTGTGCAGGCGGTTTCGCCTAAGGCGTAGAGCTGCGGCAGGGAGGTTCTGCCGTAGGGGTCGGTTTGGATGCCGCCGCAGGTGTAGTGCTGCACGGGGCGGACGGGGATGGCTTGGCGCATGATGTCCAAGCCGCATTGGGACAGGCAGTGCCGATGGATGGACGGAAAATGCTGACGGACGAATGCTGCGGGATTGATGGCTGATGTCAAGCGAGACGAAGTCTTGCGTTTGCTTTAGCGATTTCGGCGGCGATGGCGCGGGCAACGATGTCGCGCGGCGCGAGTTCGGCGCGGCGGTCGTAATGCGGCATAAAACCGTTCGCCCGATTGGTTGGTCAGGATACCGCCTTCGCCGCGCACGGCTTCGGAAATCAGGAAGGTGCGGCCGTTTTCAGACGGCCTTGCCAAGCCTGTAGGGGTGGAATTGGATAAATTCGAGGTTTTCAACTGTGCAGCCTGCGCGTATCGCCATGGCGATGGCGTCGCCCGTGCATTCGGGCGGCGTGGTGGTGGCGGCGTAAATCTGTCCCAAGCCGCCGCCTGCGAGTACGGTATGGCGGGCGCGGATACGGTAGGTTTCTTGCGTTCGGCGGTCGAGGACGGTCAGTCCGCATGCCGCGCCTGATTCGGTTTGGACGTCCAACGCCATCTGCCGCTCGCAAACGCGGATGTTCGGGCGGCGGCGTATTTGGGCAATCAGGCTCTGCATGACGGCTTCGCCCGTGTAGTCGGCGACGTGGGCGATTCGGCGGCAGGTGTGCCCACCTTCGCGCGTCAGGTGCAGGTCGTTATTATTTTTGGTCGAACGCCACGCCCTGCGCCAGCAGCCATTCGATTGCCGGTTTGCCCTGCGACAGGATGGTGCGGACGGCGGCTTCGTCGCACAAACCCGCACCCGCTTCCAAAGTATCGGCAACGTGTTTTTCGATGTCGTCCTCTCCCGACCACGCCGCCGCAATCCCGCCTTGCGCATGACGGCTGGCTGTATCGTCCAGCCGGTTTTTGCACAAAATGACGATGCGGAACGATTCAGGCAGCGACAAGGGCGAGCGTTAGCGCCGCCAACCCGTTTCCGGCAATCAATACGTCGCAATCGGTTTTGCATGGTGTTGTCCTTGTTTGAGAGGTCGTCTGAAACGGCAATATGGACGGAAAATCAGGCGGGGCCCATGCCGTTGAACACATCTTTTTTCTTCAGTCCTGCCGCGAAGTCGAGCATACGTTGCAAAGGCAGTTTGGCGGCTTCGCCCTAGCTTTCTATCCAACAGGATTTCGTTGTGTCCGCTTGTCAGGGCGTATTTGATGCCGCCCAGCGAATTCATCGCCATCCACGGGCAGAACGCGCAGCTTTTGCAGCTTCCGCCGTTGCCCGCCGTTGGGGCGGCGATAAATTCTTTGTCGGGCGCCTGCTTTTGCATTTCGTGCAGGATGCCCAAGTCGGTCGCCACGATGAATTTTTTTTCGGGACGCGATACGGCGGCTTTGAGCAGTTTGCTGGTCGAGCCGACCACGTCGCCCAGTTCGATGACGCTTTGCGGCGATTCGGGATGAACCAGCACCACCGCGTCGGGGTGTTCCGCCTTCAACGCCGCCAATTCCTGCCCTTTAAATTCGTTGTGGACGATGCACGAACCCTGCCACAACAGCATATCCGCGCCCGTTTCGCGGCGGATGTAGTCGCCGAGGTGGCGGTCGGGTCCCCAAATCAGCTTCTCGCCGCGCGATTTCAGATACGACACGATTTCCAACGCCACTGAAGACGTTACCACCCAGTCGGCACGCGCTTTCACGGCGGCGGAAGTGTTGGCGTACACCACCACCGTACGGTCGGGGTGTTGGTCGCAAAACGCTGAAAACGCCTCTTCCGGGCAACCCAAATCCAAAGAACATTCCGCTTCCAAATCAGGCATCAGCACCGTTTTTTCAGGGCAGAGGATTTTCGCGCTCTCGCCCATGAAGCGCACACCCGCCACCACCAGCGTACCGGCTTCGTGTTCCGCACCGAAACGCGCCATCTCCAGCGAATCGCCCACGCATCCGCCCGTTTCCAAAAGCCAAATCCTGAATCAGCGGATCAACATAATAATGCGCCACCAAGACCGCGTTTTTCTCCTTCAGCAAAGCCTTGATTTCGTCTTTCAGACGGCCTGCCGTCTCGCGGTCGGGCGTGTCGGCAACCTTCGCCCACGCCTGACGGATTTGGCAGGCGGAAGTCGGCGTCTGAATGAGGGGCATATCGTAATCGAACGAGCGGCGGGCGGCGGTTTGCATGATGTTTCCTTGTGGCTGTTTTTCAGACGGCATAAAGGTTTGCCGTCTATGTTTCAAATAGTTTTTATATTATGCTCAACTTGAGTATAATATGCAAGGTCGTCTGAAAACCGCTTTGGTTTACAATAAGGTTTTCTCTTGAATGAAAGCCACGCATGGATGCCTATCCTGAAACAGCAGCCAATACGCAAAGTATCGTCGAGCTGGTTCCTGTACTGATCGCCATTACAAACGGCAGCTTGAGGGTTTTGACCGTTGCCCAGGAGCGCTGCTGCTCAACGGCCTGCTTGCACCGCTTCGCCACCCTCTGCAGGCAGGGGGTCAGGGATGTGGGTCGCCAAGCAGACATCTCAGCCCATGGGTTATGTAGAACAGCTTTACACCTTTGTCGATACGCGCCGTCAAAACGAGCAAGGCCTGCCTGTCTTGTACGTCAGCTATCTGGGGCTGGTGCGCGAGGGCGGCCGACAGCATCCTGCACCCGGATGCGAAATGGCAGGGACTGCTACGGCTATTTTCCCGTGGGAAGATTTGCGCACCGACGGCGGGCAGCGCGACGCCATCGTCAGCCGCCTGCGCATTTGGGCAAACTCGGCGGACACGGAGGAAGTGCGCCAAAAAGCGGCTCAAGCGCATTCATTTTGTGCTGGGGGTCGAGCCGGAAAACTGGTCGGAAGAATACGTTTTGCAACGCTATGAAATGCTGTATGAAAGCGGCCTGATAGCGGAAGCCGCCGAGCCGCAGGCAAACTTCGACTTTCGCGCTCACGGGGCAGCCCATGCGCCACGACCACCGCCGCGTGCTGGCGACCGCCCTGTCCCGCCTGCGTGCCAAAATCAAATACCGCCCCGTGATTTTTCGAACTGATGCCGCCCGAATTTCACGCTGCTGCAACTGCAAAAACAGCGTCGAAGCCATCAGCGGCAGATTGCTGCACAAGCAAAACTTCCGCCGCCAGATTCAGCAGCAAAAACCTCATCGAGCCGTCGGATACCGGCGTATCGGGCAGCAAAGGCCGTCCCGCGCAGCTTTACCGCTTCCGCGATGACGTTCTGCCCGAACAGGCTGATTTCGGACATCGGACTGCCGCTGGGCAGCCGTTAGCCCGTTTTCAGACGACCCTATAGTGGATTAACAAAAAAATCAGGACAAGGCGACGAAGCCGCAGACAGTACAGATAGTACGGAACCGATTCACTTGGTGCTTGAACACCTTACCAGGAACTATGGAAGTTTTAAAAAGATTGGCACCACAGGCAACTCAGCCACAGGCAAACTTTTTTTCCAGATTTACCCTCGCACAAATAAGGGATGGACTGAAAAACACAAGTGCAATTCAAGCTTGAAGGCCAAGGAAAACCACATGTGAATAAAGGAAAAGGGTAGTCAATACAGGGCTGGGGAAATCTGGCTAAAGAAACTTTTTGAGAAAACAGATTATTTATTTTGAAAAATTGAGACGTAGATAGAGTTATTTGATTTTGGATGATGATATGTATTTAATCTATGATTTTAAAAAGTCATGAAAAAGAGAAAAAAGAATTTATTGAAAAAGACAAGATTATTATCATTGAATGACGAAAGTATCTTTTGGCATCAAAAAGACAAAGGATTGTTTGCGTCGGATGAATGGTGGGCTAATATTGATTCCGGACAGATTATCACCAGAAGCGTTTCCGGAGTAATATCGTCAATATAGAGGCAGGAATGGAAAGAAGAAACATACCGAATAGTTTTAGTTTTATAGATGGTGAAGGCATCGTAAGGAATGAAAAGTATGTATATGATGAATAAATCCGACAGACATTTATTTTGTGAAGGGAAAAAAATTGCTATTTTTACGCGTATGACGAATTAAAAATATCAAAACAAAGAAAAGGGGACGTAATTGATTTGGAAAACAACTATGTTGAGCAAGTCATTGAAATGGCAATTTCAAAAATAATCAGATGACGCCGGAGAATTGTTCTCTTTGAGCTAAGGCGAGGCAACGCCGTACTGGTTTTAAAATGTTAATCCACTATAAAATGAAGTTTTGCCCCATCGGTGCAACATCAATCTTTTTCAACAAAGGAAACCCCATGTCGTCTGAAAACACCCTCTTCCCCCTGCCCGACACCCTGTTGCGCCCCATGGTGGAACAAGCCTTGAGCGAAGATTTGGGCAGGCGCGGCGACATTACGTCCGCCGCCGTCATCGCGCCCGACAAAACCGCCAAACTCTTCCTCGTCAGCCGCGAAGACGGCGTCATCGCCGGCATGGACTTGGCGCGCCTCGCCTTTCAGACGATGGATCCGTCCGTCCGCTTTCAAGCCGAAATCCAAGACGGGACAAACCGTCCGCGTAGGTCAGACGCTGGCTGCCGTCGAAGGCAACGCCCGCGCCCTGCTCGCCGCCGAACGCACCGCGCTCAACTACCTCACGCACTTGAGCGGCATCGCCACCGCCACCGCGCGTGCCGTTGCCGAAGTCGCCGAATACGGGACAGACATCGTGTGCAGCCGCAAAACCATCCCCCTGCTGCGCGTCCTGCAAAAAAATACGCCGTCAGGGCAGGCGGCGGCGTAAACCACCGCATGGGCTTTGGACGACGCCGTGCTCATCAAAGACAACCACCTTGCCTATTGCGGCAGCATCGCCCAAACCGTGCAGCAGGCAAAACAGGCTGTCGGACCGTTGACCTGCGTGGAAATCGAAGTGGACACGTTGGCACAACTGGATGAAGCCATAGCGGTGGGTGCGGAACGGATTTTGCTGGACAACATGGACGACGAAACCTTGAAAGAAGCGGCAAACCGCTGCCACACGCAAACCGCCCACATACACACCATCTATTGCGAAGCATCGGGCGGCATCGGCTTCGACCGCCTGAAGCGCGTGGCACAAACCGGCGTGAACGGCATCGCCCTCGGCTATCTGACCCACAGCAGCCGTTCGTTGGACATAGGGTTGGATTTCGCGGCTTAAATTTTGAGTTTGGCTATAAAGCAAAAGGCCGTCTGAAATATAGACGTTTCATTTTCAAACAGCTTTTTAATTCCAAAGCAGAAGATATAAAAATTATGCAGGTTAGCTTCAACTTTCATATAACATGAAAGAGTAGGGCATAACTAAGCCATCATGTAAAAAGCCGTCTGAAACCCAATGTTCAGACGGCTTTTTACTCCCAAAATGATTAATTGGTCATTACCATTTTCCAGTTATCCCAATACGGATTGTCCTACCTGGTGCAGGCAGATAGGAGCGGCTCATCAGGGTCGAGATAGTAGCGGTTGGTCAGATTGCTGCCCACCAGTTCGGCAGTCAGATTTTTGCCGATTTTTATAACGCAGGTAGGCATCCCATACCGCAACAGGCTGCCAGCGCATATAGTCGGGGTCTGCCTGTTTTTCCATTATCTGCTTGGTCGTAATATACCTGAAAAATCGCCCTGCGGTATTATTCAGCTTAATAATCAAGTAAGTCTTTCGCGGCTTATCGTATGTAGGGAAAACTGCTACAATAATAACCATCAATAAACCATCCCTTGAATCTATTCAGTCTACCTGAAACTCAAAAGCAGCATGCACATGGTTTTACAGAAACCCTGTAAACGGCAAAGCTGTCTCTTTAGAAAACGCATAAGGAAAACAACATGAATCTAGCCATCACTGGCTCCAGCGGCAACATCGGTGGTATGGTCGCCCGTCATCTGAGCATCATGCGGCCTGCCGCTTATCCTGCCGCTGCGTAACCCCGCCAAAGCGCCCAATCTCACGAACTGCGAGGCGCGACGGTTTTGCCTATGGCGATTTGGAGCTTGCCAAGCAGGCATTAAACAGAGTGGACGTGCTGTTTATGGTGTCCGCCGCCGAAAGTCCGATGCGCGAACAGGAGCATTTGACTTTGGTGCAGGCTGCTTCGAAAGCGGGCGTGAAACACATGGTCTATCTCTCTTTTGCGCAGGCGGCGTTGGACAGTACCTTCACGCTGGCGCGTACCCATGCGGTTACCGAAAATGCGATCCGGCAAACGAATATGCGCTACACCTTTCTGCGCGACAATTTTTACAGTGAGATGATGGCAACAATTGCTAACGCAGACGGCATCATCGCAGGCCCAGCCGACAACGGGCGCATTGCCTGCGTTTCGCAGCGCGATGTCGCCCAAGCGGCGGCAAACGTCATCGCAGACATCGCGTGCGGCAACCACCGCCACGACAATCAGACCTACACGCTGACCGGTTCCCAATCATTAAGTTTTGCTGAAATAGCCGCCGTCTTAACCGAAATCACCGGCAAACCGCACTGCTACCACAATGAAACTGTGGAAGAAGCCTTTCGCCAGCCGCAAAGCTGAGTATCCTGACACGCCCGATTGGCAGATTGAAGCCTGGGTTTCTACCTACACTGCCATTGCCAAAGGCGAGCTTGCTACCGTTTCAGACGACCTGTCGCAGTTGTTGGGACGAGCACCGCTTAGTTTTGAAGACGTAGTAAAAGGCACAATATGCAAAAATAATCTTGTCCCATTTATCGAATTTTTGTGGCACAGGCAAGCATTATGACGGCAAATATGCTGTGCGTGATTTGGATTTGACCATTTATCAGGGGTGAATTTTTCGTGTTGGTAGGTGGCTCGGGCGGCGGCAAATCCACCACTTTTACGCATGATTAACGCGCTAATTGAACCGACCGATGGCAACGTTTATCTGCACGGGAAACGGATTAAAGACTACGACATCCGCCAGCTCCGCCGCAAATTGGTTACGTATTGCAGCAAATCGCGCTTTTTCCCCACTCAGCGACCGTCGCGGAAAATATCGAACTCATGCCTGACGTACTGGGCTGGCCGAAAGCCGAACGTAAAACGCGTGTGAATGAATTATGGAGCTGGTGGAACTTGACCCTGCGCACTATCGCGACCGCTATCCGCACGAACTTTCCGGCGGTGAACAGCAGCGCATCGGTATTTTGCGAGCCATTGCAGCCAAGCCCCAAGTTCTGCTGATGGACGAACCGTTTTCAGCACTTGACCCGCTGGTACGTACCGTGCTGCAAGACCAAATTGCTATGATTCACCAAAAATTTGGCACCACTATCGTTTTCGTTACCCATGATATGCAGGAAGCCGCCAAACTCGCTTGCCGTATCGGTGTAATGCATAACGCGCAAACTGGTACAAATCGGCACACCTGAAGAAATCAAAAAGCAGCCGGCAAATGATTATATGCAATCGCTGTTTTCCACCGCCGATGCACCCGATGCCGAACGCATCATCCACCAATTCTTACGGTTGGATAAACAGGGACGGGAAGCTGTGAGGAAGGGCAGTGTTATGATGGTGAAGGCCGTCTGAAAACCTCTTTCGAGGCGCTAATACCTTGCTGTAAAGCAAACATAAACATCTATTATTCAACGTACTAAACATAAAATTTAAAAACTATGTTCTCATCCCCTAAACGTTACCCCGGCAGAACTCTGGCAAATGCTGCTTACGCATTTATGGCTTTCCGGCCTGGCTTTGCTCGCGGCAGTGGCGATTGCAGTGCCTGCGGCCGTGTTGTTTGCGCGCAGACAGCGGGCAGCGGAAGCAGTATTGCAGTTTACCAATATATTGCAAACCATTCCGTCTTTGGCGCTGCTGGGTTTGCTGATTCCGTTTGTTGGTATCGGTTCGCCGCCCGTCTTGATTGCGCTCACGCTATACGCGCTGTTGCCTATTTTTCAAAAATACCTATTTGGGGCTGACCCAAATCGACCAATCGATTCAAGATGCGTACACTGCATTCGGCCTGTCGCGCTGGCAATCATTGTGGCGGATTGAGCTACCGATGGCACTTCCAGCCATGATTTCTGGCATCCGCACGGCGGCAGTGCTGATTGTCGGCACGGCAACTCTGGCTGCGTTAATCGGCGCAGGCGGTTTGGGCAACCTGATTCTGCTCGGTATCGATCGCAACAACATGACAATGACGTTTACCGGCGCATTGCTCTCCGCGTTATTGGCTGTCGGTGTAAGCGGCATTATCGGGCTGTTGCAGAAATCACGACGCAAGTTGCCGATTATTCTTGCATTGGCGGTGGGCTTCGGCGCACTCGGTCTGTCTCAGATTTCATTTACACCTGCTACAAAAACGTGGTGGTTGCCGGCAAAATGGGGAGTGAGCCGGATATTCTGATTAACATGTATAAATTATTGATTGAACGTGAGAATTCGAACGTGAAAGTTACAGTCAAACCCTAATTTTGGCAAAAACTACTTTCCTGTTTAGCGCACTGAATAGTGGCGAAATCGATATTTATCCTGAATTCACCGGCACAGTGCTGGAAGCCTTAGTACAAGTACCAACTGAACAGAAGAACCGCCATCTGGCGCCAGATGAAACCTACCAACGGGGCAAACAATTATTGGCGGAACAATATCAGCTAGAGTTTCTGCCGCCGATGTCTTATCAGAACACTTATGCGTTGGCGAGTCAAAGAAAGCTACGGCGCGGCGCATCAACTGAAGACAATCAGCGACTTGAAGCAGGTAGCGCCCAATATTCGGGCAGGGTTTCTCACTAGAGTTTACCGACCGAGCGGATGGCTATAAAGGCATGCAGGCAGCAGGTATCACGCTGAAACATATTGTTAACCTAGAGCCGCCCTGCGCTATACAGCGCTGTTGAATGAAAAATTGACCTAGTGGAGGCCTTTTCTACCGACGCAGAATTGAAAGCAATACCAGTTGCGCCTGCTGAAAGATGATATTTCCTGTTTCCCTGCTTATCAGGGGGCACCATTGATGAAAGCAGAATTTTCCGAAAAATCCGCAAATTGTGACCGCACTTAACCGACTGGCGGGAAAAAAATTGGCGAAGAGGAAATGAGCGAGATGAACTACCGCGTGAAAGTGCAAGGCGAAAGCGCGGAAAAACGTGGCTCGGAATTATTTAGAAAAAAATGGGTTGTTAGGAAAGTAAAATTGGCAGTAGGCTACCTGAAAGCATCAGATTCTTAGGGAGGTATTATGAAAAGCCGTAAAAATCTACCAAGCCGGCGGAGCGGAACAACTAATTTATCAAGACGTGCCAACACCTGATATCAAAGAGAGTTGGTCACTGGTAAAAAATCAAAGGCTTCGGCATCAACCATTCTGAGATTTTTCACGCGTGATGGCAAATCGCCATCCGTGAGTTTCCACGCATTTTGGGCATTGAATGTGTAGGCGAAGTGGCGCAAAGTTCCACACCCGCGCTGGCGGTCGGACAAAAGGTCGTCTCTATTATGGGAGAAATGGGACGCGCTTTGACGGCAGCTACGCTGAATATGTGTTGCTGCCCAACGAGCAAATTTACCCCCGTTCATACCGATTTTGGATTGGAAAACCCTTGCCGCAATTCCCGAAACCTACTACACCGCATTCGGCTCATTGCAGCAGCTTCGTATCGCGCCGCAAGATCGTGTGTTGGTGCGTGGTGCCGGCAGCGGTGTGGGCATAGCCTTTGCGCAGCTTCTTAAAAGCACAGTTTCCGCATATCGTATTGCACGGTTCAACGCGTAATCCTGCCAAAGCTACCCATTTGCAAGCGGTCGGATTTGACGAAGTGATTACTGAAGCCGATGGCAAAACTACAAACAGACCAAAAACTATGACAAAATTCTGGAAATTGGTCGGGCCAGCAACTTTGTGTGATTCTTTCACCCACATCAACGAACACGGCATCGTCTGCAATTCAGGGCAGCTAGGTAATATATGGTACGTGAACGATTTTGATCCGATTATCGAACTCAAAAACAACAGCTATCTCACCGCCTTTTATTCGGGCAATGTGTCGCAAGCCAGCTGGATGCGATGTTTGACTATATCTGGCAATTTAATGTGAAAATCTTAATTGAACGCGTGTTTACATTGGAACAAGTTCCCGAAGCCCACCGTTTTTGCTAAAAGCGCGGACGGGTTTGGGAAAGTGGTGGTAGTCAATGAATAGGGCTATCTAAAATTCTATAAAAGAAATTTAATCATGCTTTGGAATAAAACTGTGATCTGAATTGGTTTCATGGATATTGATAAAGAGAAGGCCGTCTGAAATTCTTCAGATGGCTTTTTATATTTGAATTCTGTAAGTGATTGTACAACTAGAAGAAAACAGGACTTAGTAGGCTAAAAATATAGTAGAGTTATGAATTTAACATAATATAAATTAATTTCCTTTTCCCTATTCTTCTACAAATTCCGCTGTTTTGTTCCTATATGTCAAATGAGAATTAATGATACTCAAGAGAGTGTGCTCATAGTACTCCAATTTTTAGTATAAAAATCAATAGGTTTTTAAGCTGCTTAATTTTACTGTGACTCTACCACTGAATTAATGAAGTTGCAGGCTGTTTTTGCTTTTCAGACAACCTTATGGTTTAAAGAGGTCGTCTGAAACCCTAAAAAGCAGTAGGTAGGCTTGGTTAATAAATCAAATGCTTTAGAAAAAAATGAAACGGTTTTGTTGGGTCTCAACCCAAGCTAGGCTTGCTCAAACAACTGCGTAAACAGGTGCATTTTGATGAAATTATGGCGGGAGCTATATTTTTGATAAACAAAAACAAGCCCAATCTTATACGATGTTAAAATCGATTGTGGATAAGCAATCGTGATAAAAAAACATGGCGAGATCATCTCGCCATGTTTTCATTCCTAAAACCATTTTTCGACAACAAAATCTCCTTCAACTTGTTATACACCCACACCACTCGCTCGGCAACAATCGTTTGATATGGTCGATATAAATAAAGCTGCCATTTTTGCTTTTCAATTTCAGGGAAGAGTTCCACCAATCGACAGTTTTTCAAATAGGGATCACAAACGCTGTTTATGAAAGATAAGAGCAAGAGCGTCCAGCTAGCGCCGATTGCAGTTTACTTTTGCACAGATGTATAGACTGAGACCTTTGCAAAATTCCTTTTTCCCCGACAGTCGAAACCTAAACACAGGTTTTCGGCTGTTTTTGTTTCAAATATCCACTGATTCTACTCAAATACCCCCTTAATCCTCCCTGGCACCCGATAATCAGGCATCCCGGGCCGCCTTTTTTAGGCGGCAACAGGCGCACTTAGCCTGTTGGCGGCTTTCAACAGGTTCAAACACATCGCCTTCAGATGGCTTTGAGCGCTCACTTTACTCAGCCCGAAATAGGCTGCCCGGGCGTAGCGGAATTTACGGTGCAGCGTACCGAAGCTTTGTTCGACCACATAACGGGTTTTCGATAAATATCGGTTGCGTTTGGTTTGTGCTTCCGACAGCGGATGTTTGCGGTGTGCTTTGCGCATAATGCCGTCCTGCAGTCGACGCTCTTTCAGATGTTGCCGGTTTTCCTTACTGTCATAGCCTTTATCGGCATAGACGGTCGTACCTTTGGGCAGTCCTTCCAACAAAGGCGACAGGTGTTTGCACTCATGAGCATTGGCGGGGGTAATGTGCAGTTTCTCGATATAGCCTTCCGCATCTGTACGGGTATGTTGTTTGTAACCGAGTCTGTATAACCCGTTTTTCTTTATCCAACGGGCATCGCTGTCTTTACTCGGTGTGGTTTGGTCGCTGATTTGTCCTTCTTCATCGACTTCTATAGCCTGACGCTGTTTGCTGCCGGCGGTCTGAATAATGGTGGCGTCAATGACGGCGGCGGATGCTTTCTACTTTTTAGGTTTTTTTCGGTCAGTTGGCGGTTAATCAGTTCCAGCAATTCGGACAGGGTGTCGTCTTGCGCCAGCCAGTTGCGGTAGCGGCATAAGGTGCTGTAATCGGGGATGCTCAGTTCGTCAAAACGGCAAAACAGGTTGAAATCGATGCGGGTGATGAGGCTGTGTTCGAGTTCGGGATCGGAGAGGCTGTGCCATTGTCCGAGCAGGACGGCTTTGAACATGGACAACAGGGGATAGGCGGGACGGCCGCGGTGGTCTCGGAGGTAACGGATTTTTTGACGATTTAGGTATTGTTCGATCGGTTGCCAATCAATCACCTGATCCAACTTCAATAGTGGGAAGCGGTCGATGTGTTTGGCAATCGTGACTTGTGCGATTTGCTGGAAGAAGGTGCTCATGGAAAATCCTCTAAATATCTTGGGTAGGGAATTTAGGGGATTTTGGGAATTTTGCAAGGTCTCAGTTAATTCATTATTGCCAAATTCAGGCTCAGGAATAATTCTGAAAACAAGGACTCCGGCTTTCAAAATTTGATACAGAGTTATTTATTTCTTTTAATGTTAGGATTTTCTAAAAATAGAATTTGGATTCGTTCTCCATTATCTGTAATAAAATCCGCCAAAAACAATTGTTGATGCTTTCATTGTGGCCGTCTGCCGTTTTTGACCAAAGGTGCTGCCGTGGAAGGAGCAGGTGTGGGATTTTTGAAGAACTCAGTTCTCAATATTCCGTTTCAATGAAGGAAAGGTCGTCTGATGTTTTTCAGACAACCTTTTTACCCTTTTAAAGCGGAGGCAGTTCTACAAATGGAAAGAAATGCTGAAACTTCTGATAAATTTCAGGATGTTTTTCTAAGGCTTGTAACGCTTTTTCTTTTTGAAACAGGGAGGTCATAGGACATCTATACCCCTTAAGAAGGCAATACCCGTCAAGGCATCGATTTTGATAGGCTGTAACTCGAAACAAAACCTACAATATTGTCAATATCGGCAATTACCCCATCGAAATCCGTCAAGTCAAAAATATAAAAAGGGGTGTCCTCAATGGGCATATCGCGTATGCTTGTTCAATCCATAACTTGAATTCATTTAAATCAATAGATTGAGAGAATAAGCATTTAATTGCAAATCCTAAATCATCACTATCCTCTTTATGATTTTCCACATAGTCACTTTCCTTTACTCATCGCTTTCACAACCAATATGGCGGTATCATGATGCAAGTCTTCAGCAATCAATTGCATCCTTCCTGTATCTTGATGATGATGCCAAAAGGTCGTCTGATGTTTTTCAGACGACCTCATCTACCCCTCTAAAGCGGAGGCAGTTTCTACAAATGGAAAGAAATACAGAAACCTCTGATAAATTTCAGGATGTCTTTCTTTTAAAGCTTTTTAATGCTTTTTTCTTTTTGAAACGGGAGGGTCATAGACATCTACCCCCTTAAGAAGGCAATGCCGGTTAATGCGTCATCTTGATCTTTAGATAAGTCTGAATTCGGAACAAAATCCAAAATATTATAAATATCTCCTACTCCTTCAAGATCAATTAAATCAAAAATATAAAAAGTATATTATCAATAGGCATATCTAAGACAACCTTATCCAACCATATCTTTAAATTCTTGCAAATTAATTGCTGCCGATAATAAGCAATATGTTGCAAAACTTAAATCTTGAGCCTTGCTCTTTTCGTAATTTTCCACATAATTATCTTCCTTTATTCATCGCTTCCCAGCCGATATCAAGACCAGTATCATGGTGAGATTTTTCAGGTACAAGCTGCATACGTCCGGTATCCTGATGATGATGCCAAGTATAATCCGGTATTTTTAGATTCTCCTTTTTCAATTGCCCTTAATTGTTCTGTGTTAAAGCTTGATTTGCGAACCTGTCCTTTCCTAATGGCTTCCGCCAAATCTTTGGTTGCCAGCCTCATTTGTCCTGTCGAACTCTTAGACCTGAATTCTTGAATATCAAGCTTCGTATCATATTTCACGTGTTTCTCAAAATTTGAAATCCTTTACTGTCAAACGGCACCCCGGTCTTCGGGTGGCTTTTGGTTTGCCAGTTTGACATTTTTGCCGTTTGACGGCGGTACTGTCGAGGATTTGACATTTTGTTTGCCGTAACGCTGTTCCAATTCCGTTCTGACAGTGCGGGAGTGGTACGGTGAATCATAACTGTACCGTCCTTGTTGGGCTTGGGAAAAATTTTCCCCGACAGGTGCTTTCCCTTTCGGCAATGCAACTGCGCCCATCTGCGACTGTTTGACGGTGCTTGCACCTATACCACCCCAGTCGTATCGGGTTCGAGCATATGCGGCTGCGCTGCGTTGGGCGGTGCGTTGGATAATGCCGTCGAATCGGCCGCCGCCGTAACCTGCGTGTTTGGCGACGGGATGCGGCTGGTGGCGGTGGCGGTGAAGTACCGCGCCGATGTGTCTGCCGCCGCTTGAGCCGTCGCAATACGGCGTGGCGGGGCGCACGGTGGAGCGCGTTTATGTGGCGCAAAGTACCGCTGTATCAGGGCAACGGCGCGATTGCGTGGGCGTCACCCGAATTTCAGGCGCAGCATCCCTGCTTTGTGATTGCGCCCGAGTTTGACGAAATTATTATGGACGATACCAGCACCGCGTCCAACTATCTCGATGCCACTATCAACCTAATCAAACACTTGAAAACCAAGTTACCCATCGACGGCAAACGGCTCTACACCACCGGCCAGTCGGGCGGCGGCATGATGTCGATTGCGCTTCGTTTGCGCTTTCCGTCAGCGGACGGTTGCGGTGGGCTTTGCGCATAATGCCGTCCAGTAACTGATGCTCTTTCAGATGTTTCTGGTTTTCCTCACTGTCATAGCCTTTGTTGGCATAGACGGTCTCACCTTCGGCTATCCCTTCCAACAAAGGAGACAGGTGTTTGCACTCATGGGTATTGGAGGGGTAATATGCAGTTTCGATATAGCCTTCCGCATCGGTGCGGGTATGTTGTTTTGTAACCGAGTCTGTAGAGGCTGTTTTTCTGTTCAACGGGCATCTTTGTCCTTACTCGGTGTGGTTTTGGCCGCTGACTTGTCCTTCTTCATCGACTTCTATGGCCTGACGCTGTTTGCTGCCGGCAGTTTGAATAATGGTGGCGTCAATGACGGTGGCGGATGCTTTCTCTACTTTTAAGCCTTTTTCGGTCAGTTGGCAGTTAATCGTTTGAGCAATTCGGACAGGGTGTCGTCTTGCGCCAGCCAATTGCAGTAGCGGCATAAGGTGCTGTAATCGGGGATGCCCAGTTCGTCGAAACGGCAAAACAGGTTGAAGTCGATGCAGGTGATGAGGCTGTGTTCGAGTTCGGGATCGGAGAGGCTGTGCCATTGGCCGAGCAGGACGGCTTTTGAACATGGATAACAGGGGTAGGCGGGACGACCACGGTGGTCCTCGAAGGTAACGGGTTCTTTTGACGATTCGGGTATTGTTCGATCGGCTGCCAATCAATCACCCTGATCTAACTTCAACAGTGGGAAACGGTCAATGTGTTTGGCAATCATGGCTGGGGCGGTTTGCTGGAAGAAGGACTCATGGAAAATCCCTAAATGTCTTGGGTGGGAATTTAGGGGATTTTGGGGAATTTGCAAAGGTCTCACAAGGGATTTGTTGAGAAAAAGGCTGAGGAATATAAACAAAAGGCCGTCTGAAATTTTCAGACGGCCTTTTGTTTTTGAATATTGTAGTGATTGTACTACTGAGAAAAACAGGAATTAGCAAATTAAAAATACTAGCATCATGAATTTAACATAATATAAAATTATGCGAACTTAAACTGTTATGATGTAAAAAGCCTTTTTCACAAATTATGGCCACAACCAAGCCCATGTACTTCGGCCTTCGCCTTGCAGTAAAACTAAAGTTCGGCAAGCTGAGGCTGTGTTCATGCATTCGAGGCCGACTCCGTAAGTTGATAAGGCTGCGGCAATTTTGGGATGCATGAATTGTTGTTTTCGCTCCGGTACCGATAATGATGACTTCAGGACGGTTTTCTGCTGCTTCAATTGCAGATACAAAAAAATTTGTTCGTTTAATTCTCCGATGGTCGCTTGAGGAATGATGCTAATTTTTGCCATCTTGCCAGCAAAATGGGTTTTTGAGTATGTTTGTTCACCAATTTGCAATATGCCTTGAGAGGATGAAAAAAATGATGTGGCTTCAGCGATATGGTTTTCTGTAATTTTCATGGTAATTCCTGTTTTTTTATGGCGGAACAATTTTTTTCAGACGGCCTCTGGAAACTTGCAAAAAAAGGTGCAAAAATCAAGCAATATCAGGTAGGATTCAATGTTTGACCTTGTGCATTGATGCTTTGCTCTGAATTGACGATTGCAAGCGATTATAACAAGCCTTGGTTTTTCGTGATTATTTTAAAGTATCGGCTCAAAAGGAGACACAATGAAGCCAGTAAATATCGGTCTTTTAGGTTTGGGTACAGTCGGTGGCGGTACGGCTACTGTATTGCAGGACAATGCTGCGGAAATCAGCCGCCGTTTGGGACGCGAAGTCCGTATTTCTGCTGTTTGCGATTTGAGCGAAGAAAAAGCCAAACAAATTTGCCCGAATGCTGCTTTTATCAAAGATCCGTTTGAGCTGGTTCAACATCAAGATGTTGATGTTGTTGTTGAATTATTTGGCGGTACCGGTATTGCCAAAGATGCGGTATTGAAGGCGATTGAAAACGGCAAACATATTGTTACTGCCAATAAAAAACTGCTGGCCGAATACGGCAATGAAATTTTCCCTTTGGCGGAAGAAAAAAATGTCATGGTGCAGTTTGAAGCTGCTGTTGCCGGCGGTATCCCCATTATCAAGGCTTTACGTGAAGGCTTGGCTGCGAACCAAATCCGCAGTATCGCCGGTATCATTAATGGCACCAGCAACTTCATTCTGACTGAAATGCGCGAAAAAGGCAGTGCGTTTGCAGACGTATTGAAAGAAGCTCAGGCTTTGGGCTATGCTGAAGCCGATCCTACTTTTGATATCGAAGGTCATGATGCCGGCCATAAAATTACGATTATGAGTGCATTGGCATTTGGTACGCCGATGAACTTTTCTGCCTGCTATTTGAAGGTATCAGCAAACTCGACAGCCGCGACATCAAATATGCTGAAGAGCTTGGCTATCGTATTAAATTGTTGGGGATTACCCGTAAAACCGACAAAGGCATCGAGTTGCGCGTACACCCTACTCTGATTCCTGAAAGCCGTCTGTTGGCTAATGTGAACGGCGTGATGAATGCTGTCCGTGTCAATGCCGATATGGTTGGTGAGACTTTGTATTATGGTGCCGGCGCCGGTGCATTGCCGACTGCTTCTGCCGTGGTTGCCGATATTATTGATATTGCCCGCCTGCTTGAAGCGGAAACTGACCACCGTGTTCCTCACTTGGCATTCCAACCTTCACAAGTTCAAGCGCAAAATATTCTGCCTATGGATGAAATCACCAGCGGCTACTATCTGCGCGTTCAAGCAACTGATGAGCCGGGTACTTTGGGTCAAATTGCCGCCCTCTTGGCCAAAGAAAATGTTTCTATCGAGGCTTTGATTCAAAAAAAGGTGTGATTGATCAAAAGTACTGCCGAAATCGTGATTTTGACTCACACAACTGTGGAACGTAATGTCAAACGCGCTATCGCAGCGATTGAGGCACTGAGCTGCGTGGATGCTCCGATCACCATGATCCGTATGGAAAGCCTGCATGACTGAGCAACAAACAGACAGGCCGTCTGAAGAACAACTGGCGGCCAGAAAGAAAGCCAAGGCAAAAATCCGTACCATCCGTATTTGGGCATGGGTAATTTTGTCTTTGCTGGCGCTGACTGCCCTGCTCTCGCAATGCGCCATGAACAAGCCGCAGATGAAACAAAATGTGGTGGAGTCTTGCGTGAAAAACATTCCTTTCGCTGAAAAATGGCAAGCTGATTTGAAGGCAAAAGGTTTGGATGCGCAAAACGAGAAATTGGCTCAAGACTATTGTGTCTGCATGTGGGATCAGCCTTTAAGCAAACTCTCTGACGAGCAAATCCGAACCTTCGGCAAAATCAGTCCTGAGGAGCAACTCAAACTCTTGGGTGGCGCGGAAGCCTTTTGAGGCACGCGATAAGCAATGTGTGGCTGATTTAAAGGCTGAATAAACCAATATCGGTTTAAACCAAAGATACAAGGCCGTCTGGAATTTCAGACGGCCTTTCTTATATTAATTAAATAATAATAGGAATTGATTTCATTATATTTTAAGTTTAAGATAGCTTGGTTAATTGCTTTTCTATGGTTGTTGCCATGCGCTACCACTTTCCTATTGCCGTTGATATTTATGATTTTTTGTATACCGGCCGGTTTGATTATTTGGAAATCGGACAATCGGCAGAGTCTATTTTGCAGATGTTTCCTGCGCCTGATTGCGTCCCTAAAGGCTTGTTGGTACAAAAAAAGGCTGGAATATTTGGCTTTATGGCGATATCGAGCTGCATTTCTCCGACAATCGACTGACTCAGATTCGTGCTGATTTTCAGCCTGATGCGGCCTTAAGCGGTGGCCGTTGGGTAAAGTTGAATCCGTGGTTTTTCGCAAATGGCTGCCTTGATGTGTATGCCGTCATTCAACGTTTGGTGCAACGCAATATCGATTTTTATTAAAACGGAAACGCATACCAATTTAATTTTACACTTGCAAAGCGGGGTTGAATTGATTTTTTTGAAAAAAATGTCGGGGCATGCAACTTGCCTCGTTCCGCAAACAAAAAAGCCTCTCTGCCCTACTGGGCGCGCGAAACGGCTTCTAAATAAAACAATGCCGTCTGAAAACCTCATTTCAGACGGCATTATCAATTACAAACCATTCAATAACTGTCGGATTTTGGTCATTGTCATAGAAACCTGTTCGTTACAGCCTTCATTCCCTTTTCCATTATCAAAACAATCAATGCTGCTGACGCTGCAAAAAGTGGGCATAGGCCATTTTCAACTCCCTGGCCAAAAACGGCTTCTGGGCATACCGGTCATCCCGAGTACATCTACGCCGTCGCGGCGATAACGGGCGATTTCGGCATGGGTCGGGCGGCGCGAGCCTTTGCAGGCAGCCATAAACGGCGGCGTCGTAAATCGGCACATTGTGTTCTTTTTGTGATGTTCAATAATTCTTGCCGCAACTCATGGCTATAAGGGTTGAAAAAAATCGGTATGGACGACCGGGCATTCTTGGCCTTCAAAAAAGGTATCTTTACGGCCATAGGTATAGTCGATCAAATCGTCCGGCAGCACCAGGCTGCCGTTTTTCAAAAATCAGGATTGATGCCGACGACTGAGGAAATGGCAATGATGTTTTCAACGCCTAAAGAGTGCAACGCCCAGATATTGGCGCGGTAGTTGATTTCATGCGGCGCGATGGTATGGCTGAAGCCGTGTCGGGCAAGGAAAACAATGTCCAAGCGCCCCAACCTGCCGAATAAAAATAGGGCTGCTGGTTAAGCCGTAAGGGGTGCGGACGATTTTCCGTTCGGTAATTTCGAGCTCCGGCAGTTTGGTCAAGCCGCTGCCGCCGATAATGGCTAACATATAAACTTCCTTTGTTATCAATGGCCGTCTGAAACTTGGATTTCAGACGGCCTTAATATCATGATTTATTTATGTTTGTAGAAATGGCTGCCGAAATAAGCAGATGCGCCTTCACGCAATAAAAACCAATGTTACGGCGGCAAGCGGCAGACCGGCAAGCATACCGACAAAAACCCATCAGTTGTCCGAAAGCCATCAACGAGAAAAATCACCCAGAACGGAGACAAACCGATGCGGTCGCCGACGATTTTAGGCGTAATGAAAAAGCTTTCCAAGAATTGTCCGACACCGAATACAGCCCAAACCATCAACAAACCCTGCCATGAGCCATATTGCAAAAGTGCGGCGATTGTCGCCAGCAAAAGGCCGGTAAATGCGCCCAAATACGGAATAAATACCAAAATACCGGCAATCATACCGATGGCAAAGCCAGAATCCAAACCGACCAACATCAAGCCCAAGCCATAGACCAAGCCCATAATCATCATAACCATCAGCTGGCCGCGCAGAAACTCACCTAAAACTTCGTCCATATTGCTGCTGATACGCGTGTAGGTCTCGATAAAACGGCGTGGAACCAATTTGCTGATTCCGGAAGACCAGCGTTTCCAATCCAACAAGAAGTAATACAGCAGCAAAGGCAGCAATACCAAATTGCTGACGCCGCTGATCACGTTGCCGCTTTGACGCATCAAGGTAGGAATCCATGCTTTGAGCGTATTGCTCAACTCATCCGTATGCGACTGCAACCATGCGATGATTGATTCTTGATCGATTTGAATATAATTCCCGCTGACGCTGTTGAGCCACGGCAGCAATTTGTTTTGAACAAAGCCCACGATTTGCGGCAGGCGTTCGGCCAGATTGTTAAACTGGTTCAACAACATAGGCACGATAATCAGCATCAACGCCAGTAATATCAGCAAAGCAAGCGCCATAATAATCATAGAGGCCGGTGCGCGGCGGATACGCCTCAGTTGTAGCCATTCGACCAAGGGATTCAAAACATAGGCTAAAACGGCGGCTACAATAAACGGCGTCAAAACATCGCCCAAGGCATATAAAAGCCAAATAAAGGCTGCGATAACGCAAGCCATAATTACCCACGGTTTTGCGCCACGTTCTTTCTTTTGATACATAAAAAGGTATTTCCCAATTGATGTTTAAGGTTTTCAAAATAAATAAGCAGTATAACAGATTCACAAAGGCCGTCTGAAAGTGCGGCACCAATCAAGGCAAAAATAAAAATTGTTAACAATAACGCCAAAAAAATTCAGCCTGAATCCTCCAATTTAAGATAAAATACGCTCCGACAATCTACCCATACCCGAATAAGGAAATCCAATGAGCACTTCTTTGAGCTATCGTGACGCAGGCGTGGATATCGACGCAGGCGATCAACTGGTCGAAAACATCAAACCTTTTGCCAAACGTACTATGCGCCCTGAAGTGTTGGGTGATTTGGGCGGTTTCGGCGCTTTGGTCGAAATCGGCAAAAAATACAAAAATCCGGTATTGGTTTCCGGTACGGACGGCGTCGGCACCAAGCTGAAACTGGCATTCGACTGGGACAAACACGATACCGTCGGCATCGATTTGGTTGCCATGAGCGTCAACGACATTTTGGTTCAAGGTGCAGAACCTTTGTTCTTCTTGGACTATTTCGCTTGCGGCAAGCTGGATGTTGCCCGCGCGACTGATGTGATTAAAGGTATTGCCCAAGGCTGCGAAGAATCCGGTTGCGCTTTGATTGGCGGTGAAACTGCCGAAATGCCGGGCATGTATCCCGAAGGCGAATACGACTTGGCCGGTTTTGCCGTCGGCGTGGTTGAAAAAGAACGCGTGATTAACGGCCGCAGCATTCAGGCCGGAGACGTTGTTTTGGGCTTGGCTTCCAACGGCGCACACTCCAACGGCTACTCTTTGGTACGCAAAATCATCGAGCGCGACAATCCCGATTTGGACGCGGAATTCGACAACGGCAAAACTTTGCGTGAAGCCATCATCGCCCCTACCCGTCTATATGTGAAACCTATCCTTGCCGCTTTGGAAAAATTCACCATTAAAGGCATGGCCCACATTACCGGCGGCGGCATTACCGAAAACGTACCTCGCGTTTTGCCTGAAAATACCGTTGCACAAATCGATGCCAAAGCGTGGGAATTGCCTAAATTGTTCCAATGGCTGCAAAAAGCAGGCAATGTGGAAACCCAAGAAATGTACCGTACGTTCAACTGCGGTATCGGCATGGTCGTTATTATTGCTAAAGAAGATGCTGATGCAGTACAAGCTTTCTTGAGCGAACAAGGTGAAACCGTTTACCGCTTGGGCTCAGTTCGTGAGCGCAACGGTGACGAACATCAAACCCAAGTGGCTTGATTGAGATGTAATTAAAAAAGTGCGGATGATGAATCCGCACTTTTTATTGTTTATGGCCTAGGAAAATCTTCGCCCTAGCCTACTTCTTCCATAAAGCCGGCCAACTGCGCCGTATCGTGGGCAATCATCAGCTCTTCATTGGTTGGCACAACCAAAACAGCCGGAGAGGAATCGGTCGGGCTGATAATGCCTGAATTGCCGTAGCGTTTTTCCATATTGGCTTTGGTGTCGATGTGCAGACCCAAGAAATCAAGATAGGAAACGGTTTTGGCACGGATGTTACGCGAGTTTTCGCCGATACCGCCGGTAAACACGAGCGCGTCAACGCCGCCGCAAGCCACAGCCATAGAAGCAATGTATTTGGCAAGGCGGTAGGTCATGACTTCCAGGGCCAAACGCGCACCTTCATGACCTTCGTCCGCCGCGATTTCCAAAGAACGGCAGTCGTTGGAAAGTTCGGAAATACCGAGCAAACCTGATTTTTTGTTCAACATTTCATCAACTTGGGCAACATCCAAACCGGCATGGGAAGTCAGATAGCTGTATACGCCCGGATCGATGTCGCCGCAACGTGTACCCATTACCAAACCTTCGATCGGCGTGAAGCCCATACTGGTGTCAACGGATTTGCCGTTTTTAATGGCGGTAATGGATGCGCCGTTGCCTAAGTGGGCAATAATCATGCGGATGTCTTCCAACGGTTTGCCCAAGATGCGTGCGGCTTCAGGGGCAACGTAACGCATACTGGTACCGTGGAAACCGTAGCGGCGGAAAGCGTATTTTTTACGCAATTCGCGTGGAACGGCATAAGTGTAGGCACGCTCCGGCATGGTTTGGTGGAACGAAGTATCCATCACGCCGACATTGGGCAGACCGGGGAAATGTTCTTGCGCAGCCAAAATACCGTTGATATTGGCAGGGTTGTGCAGCGGAGCGAGCGGAATGCAGGCTTTGAGTTCGTCCATTACTGCTTGGTCGATCAAAACAGATTCATTGTATTTTTCGCCGCCGTGGGCAATGCGGTGGCCGATGGCTTTGATGCGGTCGTGCAAGCCGTGTTTTTCAAGCTCTTTCAACAGCATACCCACCGCACCGGCGTGGCAGTTGCGCCCTGCCAAGGGAGCTTGGCATTTTTTACCGTCTTTGCTGAACGTAATGATTGCTTCGGGCGTACCCAAACGTTCGCCGAGACAGCTTAGGAGAACTTTACCGCTTTTACGGTCGATAACGGCACCTTTAAGTGAAGAGCTGCCGCAGTTCAGAACAAGAATGAGTTGGTTGGACATGGTGTTTCTCCTTTGAATTTTTGATTGTTTTTTTGGTTTCAGGCCGTCTGAAAAGCGAACGCTTTCCGGATTGCCTTTGGTTTGGTGTTTAGTCAGGCTTCATGCCCAACCCTAATCTCCATTGCAAGTATCGCTACCTGACTAAAATCTGCTTATTTGGTTTTCAGACGGCCTTGTTTCATAGCGTGGCCGTCTGAAAACTTAAAAGCAATCTTCCGGCACTCGGACTTGTCCTTCCATAATCACGCGTGCGCTACGGCTCATGACCGCTTTAGTGGCCGTCCATTGTCCGTCCTGACATTCGGCGGCGGCACCGACACGCAACGTACCTGACGGATGACCGAAGCGGACTTCTTTACGCGCTCCGCCTCCGGCTGCGAGGTTGACCAGCGTACCGGGCACGGCGGCGGCGGTAGCGATGGCGACCGAAGCGGTACCCATCATGGCGTGGTGCAATTTGCCCATACTCAGCGCGCGTACCAACAAGTCGATGTCGGCCGCTTTGACGGTTTTGCCGCTTGAAGCGGTGTAATCGGCCGCGGGGGGCGACAAAAGCGACTTTCGGAGTATGGGCGCGGGTGGCGGCTTCGGATACATCGCTGATCAAGTCCATTTTCAGCGCGCCATATGCGCGGATGGTTTCAAATTTTTCCAGAGCCGCAGCATCGTTGTTGATGTCGTCTTGCAACTCTTTGCCTGTATAGCCCAAATCTGCGGCATTCAAGAAAATGGTTGGAATGCCGGCATTGATAAGCGTGGCTTTCAGACGGCCTATATTCGGTACATCAATTTCATCGACTAAATTGCCGGTTGGGAACATACTGCCTTCGCCGTCGGCTGGATCAAGAAATTCGATTTGTACTTCGGCTGCCGGGAACGTTACGCCGTCCAACTCAAAATCACCTGTTTCCAAAACTGAGCCGTTTTGCATCGGTACATGGGCAATAATGGTTTTGCCGATGTTTTTCTGCCAGATTTTGACGGTACACAGGCCGTCTGAAGGGATTTTGGACTTATCTACCAAGCCTTGTTCGATGGCAAATGCGCCCACGGCGGCGGTCAGATTGCCGCAGTTGCCGCTCCAATCGACAAAAGGTTTGTCGATGGAAACTTGTCCAAACAAGTAATCGACATCGTGATCGGCGCGTTCGGATTTGTCCAAAATCACGGCTTTACTGGTGGACGAACTGGCGTTGCCCAAACCGTCAATCTGTTTGCCGTAAGGGTCTGGGCTGCCGAGTACGCGCAAGAGGATTTTGTCGCGTGCCTCGCCTGCTTCCTGCGCAGCAGGCGGCAGATCGGTGCGTTTGAAGAAAATGCCTTTAGATGTACCGCCGCGGTAGTAAACGGCTGGAATTTTAATTTGCGGCATTTCGAGTTCTCCTTATTTTCTTTTTTCAAACATTCATTTAGGTTGGATAACACTGTTGCCTCTTGAAAAAATTAAGCGCAACCCAACCTGCGGGCCATTGCCAAATAACTGGCAAGAATATTTTTCAATAAATCTTTTACTTAGAAAGGCCTTAATATGGCAAAGCACTTTGTTCATGATTTCAGTATTGAACTACTCCAACGCCCAGATGATCCCAAATATTCTGATATCCATCTTTCAATTACAACTGAAATTTCAAAAAAATTTAATTATGAAATTCATGCTGATGAAAGAAATCCTTCCCTAGAACAACTAAAAAGAAACCTTGTTTACAAAAATTAAGCTTTAGCCAAGGAGAAAAAAATTAAAAAAATCGACATACGTGATTATCAAGACCGCTTATATTTATACATCGATGATTTACAAATGTCTGCACATAAAAAATAACTGATTTCAGACGGCCTTCTCATCAAAAGGCCGTCTGCCTTTATATTGACGCACCTTCTAAAAAGTCTTGTGCGAAACGTTGCAACACGCCACCGGCTTCATATACCAATACTTCTTCTGCGGTATCGAGGCGGCAGGTAACCGGAACTTTGACGGTTTCGCCGTTTTTACGGTGAATCACAAGGGTCAGGTCGCAGCGCGGTGTGCGTTCGCCGACAACGTCGTAGGTTTCCGTACCGTCCAGTTGCAGGGTGTGGCGGTTGGTACCCGGTTTGAACTGCAGCGGCAACACGCCCATACCGATCAAGTTGGTGCGGTGGATACGCTCGAAGCCTTCGGCAACAATCGCTTCCACACCGGCGAGGCGTACGCCTTTTGCAGCCCAGTCGCGGCTGGAGCCTTGACCGTAGTCCGCGCCGGCGATGATGATGAGCGGCTGTTTGCGGTTCATATAGGTTTCGATGGCTTCCCACATGCGCATGGTTTGGCCTTCGGGTTCAACGCGGGCGAGCGAACCTTGGCGTACGCTGCCATCTTCGTTTTTCACCATCTCGTTAAACAATTTGGGATTGGCGAAGGTGGCGCGTTGGGCGGTGAGGTGGTCGCCGCGGTGGGTGGCGTAGGAATTGAAGTCTTCTTCGGGCAAACCCATTTTTCGCCAGATATTCGCCCGCCGCACTCGCCGCCAAAAATCGCGTTGGAAGGCGAAATGTGGTCGGTGGTGATGTTGTCGGGCAAAAATCGCCAGCGGTCGCATACCTCTTAATGTGCGCTCGCTCGCCAGCGCGCCTTCCCAGTAAGGCGGGCGGCGGATGTAGGTGGACATTGGACGCCAGTCGTACAGCGGGCTTGGGGCTTTTTTTGCGCTTTGCCGGTGTCGAACATCGGTACATACACGTCGCGGAACTGCTGCGGTTTCACATATTCGGCAACGACGGCATCGATTTCTTCGTCGGTCGGCCAAATGTCTTTCAGGCGGATTTCGCGGCCGTCTGCAACGCCGAGTACGTCGTTTTCAATATCGAAACGGATGCTACCTGCCAGCGCGTAGGCAACGACCAACGGAGGCGAAGCGAGGAAAGCCTGTTTCGCATACGGGTGGATGCGGCCGTCGAAGTTGCGGTTGCCCGACAATACGGCAGTGGCGTACAAATCGCGGTCGATGATTTCTTTCTGGATTTTCGGATCCAGCGCGCCGCTCATGCCGTTACAGGTGGTGCAGGCGAAGGCAACGATACCGAAGCCGAGTTTTTCCATTTCAGGCAGCAGGCCTGCTTCTTTCAAATAGATTTCGGCTACTTTTGAACCCGGGGCAAACGAAGATTTCACCCAAGGTTTGCGTTTCAAGCCGAGACGGTTGGCATTGCGTGCCAACAGCGCGGCGGCGACAACGTTGCGCGGATTGGAAGTATTGGTACACGAAGTAATCGCGGCAATAATCACTGCTCCGTCAGGCATGAGGCCGTCTGAAGGCTCTTCATAAGGTTTAGCCAAGCCTTTGCTGGCCAAATCGGCGGTCGCAAAACGGGCATGCGGATTACTTGGGCCTGCCATATTGCGCGTTACGCTGCTCAAATCAAACTTCAACACGCGCGGATAAACGGCGGTTTTCAAGGCATCTGCCCACAAGCCTGCGGTTTTTGCATAGGTTTCCACCAATTTCACTTGCGCGTCGTCACGGCCGGTCAGTTTCAAATAATCAATGGTTTGCTCATCAATAGCGAACATCGCGGCAGTCGCGCCGAACTCCGGCGTCATATTGGAAATGGTGGCACGGTCGCCGATGGACAGGCTTCTTGCACCTTCACCGAAGAATTCGACAAATGCACCAACCACGCGCTCTTTACGCAAGAATTCGGTTAGTGCCAACACGATGTCGGTGGCAGTAATGCCCGGCTGGCGTTTGCCGGTCAGCTCAACGCCGACAATATCGGGCAGACGCATCATGGACGCGCGCCCCAACATCACGGTTTCGGCTTCCAAACCGCCCACGCCTACGGAAATCACGCCCAATGAATCGACGTGCGGCGTATGTGAGTCAGTACCGACGCAGGTGTCGGGGAATGCCACGCCGTTTTTGACTTGAATAACCGGAGACATTTTTTCCAAGTTGATTTGGTGCATAATGCCGTTGCCAGCAGGAATCACGTCCACATTTTCAAAAAGCGGTTTTTTTGTCCAGTTGATAAAGTGGAAACGGTCTTCGTTACGCCGATCTTCGATTTCGCGGTTTTTTTGCGGAAGGCATCGGGGTCGTAGCCGCCGCATTCAACGGCCAAAGAGTGGTCGACGATGAGCTGGGTTTGCACCACAGGATTCACTTTGGCAGGATCGCCGCCTTTTTCGGCAATCGCATCGCGCAGGCCTGCCAAATCCACCAACGCTGTCTGACCCAGAATATCGTGACACACCACGCGAGCCGGATACCAAGGGAAGTCGATTTCCTGTTTTCCATCAATCAGCTGGCCCAGCCAGCTTTGCAGCGTAGGCAGGTCGACTTTGTCTGCGCGGTTGACCAAGTTCTCAGCCAAGATGCGGCTTGTGTAAGGCAGCTTGTCGTAAGAGCCTGGTTTGATGTCTTCACACGCCTGACGCGCGTCGTAATATTCCAAATCCGTACCGGGCAAAGCTTTGCGGTAGCGTTGGTTGGCAGTCATGTCGGTTCTCCTAAATCTATTCTTTTTTTTGGTTTTGGGGTTTCAGACGGCCTGTTGGTTCGGACCTTAAGGCCGTCTGAAACCATAAATTCTGTTTTATTGCTTATGATTTGAAATCTATTTGCGGTATGAAAAAAATTGCCGCTCCGCTACCATCATTCCCGTATAGACGGAAATCCAAACTTAAATCTTTCGACACTCTTTACAGCAGGACATTTCAACTTTTGAATTTCTGCCTGTATGGGAATGACGACAGCAGAGCAGCATGTTTTCCAAACGGCCGGCTCTCTCTCTCGCATACTGCACTAGGCCGTCGAAAAACGAAAACTTAATTTATTCATTGTTTTCAAACGGCATTTCGAGATGGGGCGGGCTGGCGGCCCACCCTGCTGTGACGCGTATTAGCGGTTTTCAATCTCCACGAATGCCAAATCTTCAGGGCCTGTGTAGTTTGCGCTCGGACGGATGATTTTGCCGTCTTTGCGTTGCTCGAGAACGTGTGCACTCCAACCGGTTGTACGGGAAATTACGAACAGCGGTGTGAACATAGCGGTCGGTACGCCCAATTTTTGGTAGGAAACGGCGGAGAACCAGTCCAGATTCGGGAACATTTTTTTCTCTTCCCACATCACGCTTTCCAAACATTCGGCAATGTCAAAGAGGCGCATATCGCCGGTTTCTTTGCTCAAACCGCGTGCCACTTCTTTAATGACAACGTTGCGAGGGTCGGAAATGGTGTACACCGGATGACCGAAACCGATCACGATTTCTTTACGGCCGATGCGTTCGCGGATGTCAGCTTCAGCTTCGTCGGCATTGCGGTAGCGTTTTTGAATATCGTAAGCCACTTCGTTTGCGCCGCCGTGTTTCGGACCTTTCAATGCGCCGATGGCGCCGGTGATGCAGGAATACATATCAGAGCCTGTACCGGCAATCACGCGGGCGGTGAAGGTTGACGCGTTGAACTCATGCTCCGCATACAGAATCAGTGAAACGTGCATGGCTTTTGATATGTGATTCGCTCGGGCGTTTGCCGTGCAACAGGTGCAGGAAATGGCCGCCGATGGTGTCTTCGTCGCTTTCAACGTCAATGCGTTTGCCGTTGTGCGAATATTGATACCAATACAACAAGATGCTGCCGAGGCTGGCGATCAGTTTGTCGGCGATGTCGCGCGCTTCACTTTCCGGATGGCTTTCACGTTCAGGGTGAACACAGCCCAGCATGGATACGCCGGTACGCATCACGTCCATCGGATGGGTATGTGCAGGCAGGCTTTCCAACACTTTGATCACACGGATAGGCAGGCCGCGCATGGATTTGAGCTTGGTTTTTATAAGCGGCCAGCTCAAAATTGTTGGGCAGATGGCCGTGAATCAGCAGGTGGGCGACTTCTTCAAACTCGCATTTTTGTGCCAAGTCCAAGATGTCGTAACCGCGATAGCTCAAATCGTTACCGGTACGGCCAACGGTACACAATTCGGTATTACCGGCCGCAACGCCGGAAAGCGCAACGGATTTTTTAGGTTTGAAAGTCGGGGTTTGCGTAGTTGCAGTCATGGTATTTCTCCTTTGTATTTTTATGGGTTTTATTTTTTCAGACGGCCAATGCGGATTTGTTGAAAGGCCGTCTGAAAGCGGTTACTTATTTTTGAAACAATTTATCCAGTTTTTGCTCGAAGGCATGATAGTTCAGATGCTCGTACAGCTCGGCACGGGTTTGCATACTGTCAACCACCGCCGCCTGCGTGCCGTCGCGCATAATCGCTTCATAAACATTCAGAGCGGCTTTGCTTGCTGCACGGAACGATGACAGCGGATACAGCACCAGCGATACGCCGTTTGCAGCCAGCTCGCTTTGGGTATAAAGCGGCGTTGCACCAAATTCGGTAATGTTCGCCAATACAGGTACTTTCACCGCATCTGCAAATTGGCGGTACATGTTCAAATCGGTCATGGCCTCAGGGAAAAATCATGTCTGCACCGGCTTCGACACAAGCCTGAGCGCGTTCGATAGCGGCATCCAAAACCTTCTACCGCCAGTGCATCGGTACGCGCCATAATCACGAAGTTCTCATCAACGCGCGCATCGACGGCAGCTTTGATACGGTCGACCATTTCATCTTTAGAAACAATGGCTTTGTTCGGACGGTGGCCGCAGCGTTTTTGTGCTACCTGATCTTCGATGTGAACCGCTGCAACACCGGCGCGTTCAAAGTTGCGAATCGTACGAGCGATATTGAACGCTCCTCCCCAACCCACATCGATGTCCACCAGCAAAGGCGTATCCACATTGTCCGTAATCCGCCGCGCATCAATCAGTACATCTTCCATTGTGGTGATGCCCAAATCAGGGATACCGCAAGAGCAGGCTGCCACGCCGCCACCGGACAGATAAATCGCCTTGAAACCGCTTTGGGTGGCCAATCGTGCAAAGTAAGCATTGACGCAACCGACTACGGCAAGAGGATTCGATTCTTTCACGGCTTGACGGAAACGTGCTCCGGCAGAGTGTTGACTCATCATATTTCTCCTTTATAGACTTTTTTCATCAGTATTAATCGGACGGCTCGGTTTTTTCACAACCTGAAACGAACCGTTTAAAAATAAACAATTATTCTGAAAACTGTTTTCAGACGGACTGTAAAATTTCAATTATCAACCATCTGAAAAATTTAAAAATCAATAAATACAAATAGTTATCAAAACCAATAAATACAATAAGGCTGAAGCGGAGGTATTTGTTTTTTAAATATTATTAATCAGTATATGAATGCAACAGGGGAAAGAAGTTTTAAAACCCGAAGTGTTTGTGGGAATGCGGAAACTGGATTCGGGTTGAGAGCCTTCAGACCGCCGCGACTGGCAATAAGCAGACGACGACGGGATCGGCGGAGAGGGGAGAAAATCTATAACAAGAGAGAGTGGTTTGATACAGATTCATGATGATGTTCCTTTGTAGTGCGATGTAGTTTTTTTATTTATGGAAACAAATTTAAAAAATAAAACCGGTCTTGTCAAACACTTTTTTCAAAAAATTTATAAAAAATTCAGTTGCTAATAAATGATTCTTTAGCAACAAACATAAAAAACGGACAGTCCCTGCCACATCAAACCCTGATGTAGCCTGGCTTCTGTCCGTTTTGTATTTTTGGTTTATAGTCAGAATGATTGTAAACAATCCATCAAAAAATAATTTATAATTGATTCATTTATAAGGAATTTTTAAATACGTTATCAAAAAAATTAGATTTTTTTAGCCTATGGCCGTTCAGACGGCCCTATCGGATGGCTACTTCGCGCTAAATGCCGTCTGAAAAGTCTGTTTGCCGACGGTAATATCGGCAGTGTAATCATGGCGGCCCTCGACACAAAATGGCAAGCGGATTTGCAAAGCCTGCCAGCTTTGCGGCGATTGTTGCGCCAGATTATAGCGGTTAAAACCCATGTCCATGTTTTTCATACTGAAACTGATGCTGACCGCGCCCGTATTTTGCGGAACATTCTCTATCACGATATCAAACGGCTCGTGCGTATTGATGGATGTTGCACGCACTTTTGAACCGTCAGGCAGAACGCAGCCCTGTGTTAAATTACATTCGACTACTTTCGTTTTTGATTGCTGTTGCTGCCACCAATCCAAGAGCAGCAGTTTGGCCGCCGCAAACACAATCAGTAAAACAGCGGCAATCAAAAGCTTTTGATTTTTACTCATTTCAGACGGCCTCAATGTCATTATCGGTCAAAACGGCATGCGCACCCATGCTCTGCCACTGTTCGCGATAAATGGAAACCAGACTTTCCGGAGCTGCTACAATCAGTGGCATCGCCACGCCTTGCGCCAAAATATCCGCAACTCGCCCGGCAGCCGCTTCATTCGCCACTTTCCAAACAACGGCATCCGCATTTTGCACCTGCCGCCATTGTTCGGCATTTTCAATGATTGGCCACGCGCTGGACGCTTCTTGCAGCTTGCCTTGTTGCCAATCGGCAAATTCCAGCAATACGGCAGATGCGGTTTGATGAGCCAATCCATACGGCACAACATGATATTCGCCCATGCTGTTTTGACCGCTGAGTCCGCTTTTCAGACGGCCTTGAAGCCGGCGCGGAATGGATAGGGAGCGTAACAATGCGCTATTGGCTGGCAGCATCGGCGCAACGGTAAAATCCCCTGCCTTTTGCCATGCCCATTTCTGCCCTTCCCTCGATTGGATTTCACCCGTCCATTGGTCGGCTTCCACCCATAAAAAATGCAGGCGTACATGTGCGTGTTCGTAGGAATGGACTTTGGTCAGCCACGGCGTAGCGGCAAGGATACGGATACCGAGTTCTTCTTCAAACTCGCGTTGCAAGGCTTGAAAATCGCTTTCACCGGCTTCCACCTTGCCGCCGGCAAATTCCCAATAGCCGGCATACGGCTTGCCCTCCGGGCGGGAACTGAGCAGGTAGCGGCCGTTTGGGTCAAGCAAAATTCCGGCAACCACTTGCACCAAGGGACGTGTGTCTTCAGTCATCATGAGATTATTCTTATACGTAGCAGGCAGCGACACCTGCCGATTTATGCGTAAAAAACGATGTCGGGCCCATACGCCCGACTTTTAACAAATATCCAATCCTTCAGGCCGTCTGAAAAGGATGTTCTATTCCAGAATACTTAAATCCGGCCTTATTTTTCCGCAATCACAAAAGCCATGACGGTATCCTCTTCATCGCTCATGCTCAGATGACAGCCGCGGATGCCCTGCTCTTCCAGCCATTTGCTCAAAGCCGGTGCAAAAAACAATTCAGGCTTGCCCAATGCGTCATGCCCGACACCGATATTGCGGAAGGACACCACGCCGCGTATGCCCGTCCCGACGGCTTTGGCAAAAGCCTCCTTGGCGGCAAAGCGTTTGGCAAGATAGTTGACCGGTTTACCTGCCTGCGGAAATTCCAACAGCTCTTCCGGGCTGAGAATGCGTTGCGCAAATGCCAGTCCGAATTTTTTGTTCAGGCGGATAATGCGTTTGAGGGAAACAATATCCGTGCCTATTCCGTAAATCATGGGTCTGTTCCTTGTTTAAATAGTCAGGCCGTCTGAAAATGCGGCTACCTGCCAAAGCAAATTGCCTTAGCCGGTATGGCTGATGCCCTTAAGGCAGCATTCTGGCTCTGAACATGACTTCCTTCATTTGGCGGACCGCTTCAGGCAGGCCGAGGAAGAGTGCTTGGGAAATCAGCGAATGGCCGATGTTCAGCTCGCGGATGGCGAGAATTTGGGCAATCGGCGTTACGTTGTGAATGGTCAGGCCGTGTCCGGCGTTGACGACCAAGCCCAAATCGCTGGCGTAATGCGCACCGTTTTGAATGCGCTCGAATTGTTTCATCTGCTCGGCGTGGCCGTGTGCATCGGCATACGCACCGGTGTGCAACTCGATAACGGGTGCGCCGACATCATAAGCGGCTTGGATTTGCGCGTTGTCGGCATCGATAAACAAGGACACGCGGATGCCAGCGTCGGTCAGGATTTTGGTGAACTCGGCCACTTTATCCTGTTGCGCCAATACGTCCAAACCGCCTTCGGTGGTTACTTCTTGGCGTTTTTTTCAGGCACGATGCACACATCTTCCGGCATCACGTTGAGCGCGTTTTCCAGCATTTCTTCCGTCAGCGCCATTTCCAAATTCAGGCGCGTACGGATGGCGTTTTTAACGGCAAACACGTCCGCATCTTTAATATGGCGGCGGTCTTCACGTAAGTGCATGGTAATCAAATCTGCGCCGTGGGTTTCCGCAATCAGCGCCGCTTCGACAGGGCTGGGATAAATCGTACCGCGCGCATTGCGGACGGTGGCAATATGGTCGATGTTTACGCCTAACAACATAATAATGTCCTTTCTTTAAAGTTTCAGACGGCCTGAGCCTGCTCATATTCACAGGCCGTCTGAAAAATTCAACTGCCCAAACCAAACTGCTGCAACTGTTGCAAAACCTGCCGAGACTTGATGCCCTCGGGCAGAAGGTTGTCAATCAAAAGCCGCGTTACTTTCAAAGCCTGCCCCAGACTTTCCTGATGAACGAAACTGCCTTCCCTCAAATCGATTAACGTCGCGCCCAATACGGCAACGCCTTTATTGAGCGCGTGAAAGCGGTCGGCCTTGGCCAAGGGAACCACAGCCTCTTCCGGCGTGAGCCAATACGTTTCTTCGCCGTTGATTTCATTACCGTTGCCGTCATGGAACAAATCGGGGGCAAAGCCCAAAGCGTGTCAGCAGCGTCCATTCAAAACGGCGCAAAGCGGCAATATGGTTGGCCTCGCAGCAAATGGTTTTCATGGTTTCCGCCAAAAACATCGTAAAGCTCGGGCAACGGATCTTCGCGGACGGTCAACTTCAGCATCAACTCGTTCACATACAATCCGCTGAACAAAGCCCCTGCCCTGCGGCTGCGGCCAACCGCCTCATCCATTCGGCGCGATGTAAGGTCTTCAACTCTTGCGAACCATACCAAGACGCACTCACCGGCACAAACGGCACCAACACGCCGCGCAACTCGCTCTGCCGTTTGCGTGCGCTTCTGGCCAATAAAGCCACACGCCCATAACGGCGGCTGAAGGCCTCCACCCACAAGCTGCTCTCGCGCCAAGGGGCGGAAGCAAGCAGAAAGACAGGTTCGTGGTTGATGCGGTTCGGTTGCGCCATAAGGGTTTGGAAAGATACAGATTGTGTCGATTATAACGGAAAAATCGACACAAAAGGCCGTCTGAAAGGCCTGCTTCTGTAAACAACGCCTGAAAAACCTTTATAATCCGTTTTCAATAATTTTTCCGATTTTTGTTGACTTTATGCCGAAATTCCCGCTCAAATCCACGCTTTCCATACTTTCTCTCGCCCTGTTATCCGCCTGCTCCTTGGTGAAATACCAACCCATTGCCGGTATTGATGCAGTCGATTTGAAGCAAGGCTACCGCTTTGAAACCAGCAAACTCCAGCGTGAAGACGATGACGATACCTTAATTGTCGTCATGTTTTCAGGCGGAGGAACGCGTGCGGCGGCCTTGGGTTACGGCGTTTTGGAACAGCTCAACCAGCAGCAGGTAACCATCGGCGGCAAAAGAAAATCCTTGCTGGCCAACGTCGATGTCGTCGTCGGCGTATCCGGCGGATCGGTTTTGGCCGCCTATTTCGCATTAAAAGGCGAAGACACCATCCCATTGTTTTACAAACGTTTCCTACACCAAAACTTCCAACGCCAAGTCATCAAACAAGCCTTTTCCATGTCCAACCTGCCCCGACTGGCCTCGCCTGAATACGGACGCGGAGATTTGTTGCAGGAGCAGTTTGAAAACTATCTTTTCGGCAAGACCACTTTCCGCGATTTGGAAAAAAACACGGTAAAGGCCCGTTTGCCATCATTTCCGCCACCGATATGGGCATAGGTGAACGCTTCAACTTCACGCAGGAATACTTTGATCCGATGTGTATCGACCTGGGCAACCTCCGCATCGCCCGCGCCGTCGCCGCATCCAGTTCCGTCCCCATGGTCTTTGCACCGATTACCCTAAACAACAACGGCGGTCGCTGCAACTACACGCCGCCGATTAAAATCGAAGATGTAGACGACAGTGAAACAGGCAGACAACAAAGCCGCACCATAAAAGAGTTTTACGAGCGCTTCCAAAAATACGCAGACGGGAAAAACCGACCCTACATCCACCTGATAGACGGCGGTCTGACCGACAATCTGGGCATGCGCAGCCTTTTGGATATGACGGAAATGTACCCGGAAAAAATCCTGACAAATAAAATCCTGCAAAACAACATCCGCCATATCGTCGTCATCAACGTCAATGCGCAAAACCAAGTCAGCAGCAATTTGGACAAAACCGCGGCCGTTCCCGGTTTCCGCGACGTCGTCTCCTCCATCGTCAATATCCCCATCGACCAAAACTCGCAAGAATCCCTGCGCCGTTTCCGCGCCTTCGTCGATCAGTGGAATAAAGACAAACAGACTGACGGCATCAGTTTCTCCTTCGTCAGCCTTAACCTCAAAGACCTCCCTCCTTCCGAGTTGAGGGAAAAAGTATTGAACATTCCGACCAGTTTTTATCTGCCGCCGGAAGACGTGGACAACCTGCGTACCGCCGCTGCCGAACTGATGAAGCAATCGTTGGACTACCGCAACCTGCTGACAGAATTTGCAGCGCACCACAATCCCGATGCCATCTTTGCCGAACCGCCGCCGGACGCTAAAGATTTCAAACCGTTAAACGAAAAAGAAACACAGAAACAATCTGTTCCATAAAGTATTGCTCTGTTAAAATAGACAAATAGATTTCAACCCCTTCAGACGGCCTCAGAGATAAAGGCCGTCTGAAACAAAATATCAAAAACAGAATACAACCATGACCGAAAAAACCAAGCCTATCGTTACCGATATCGACCGCCCCATCCTCGTTCCGCCCGGTGGCCATAAAAAAGTCCTGCTGCATTCCTGCTGCGCTCCGTGCAGCGGCGAAGTAATGGAAGCCCTGCTCGCCAGCGGCATCGACTACACCATTTATTTTTACAACCCCAATATCCATCCGCACAAAGAATATATGTTGCGTAAAGAAGAAAACATGCGCTTTGCGGATAAATTCGGCATTCCCTTCATCGACAAAGACGACGACTACGAAAACGACCGCAAAGAATGGTTCGCCAAAGCCAAAGGCATGGAATTCGAACCTGAACGCGGTATCCGTTGCACCATGTGTTTCGATATGCGTTTTGAAAAAGCGGCACAATATGCCCATGAAAACGGCTTCCACGTGTTCACCAGCTCATTAGGCATTTCACGCTGGAAAGACATGAAACAGATCAACGGCTGCGGCCATCGCGCTGCCGAGCCCTACGATGACCTGGTTTATTGGGATTTCAACTGGCGCAAAGGCGGCGGCAGCGCACGCATGATTGAAATCAGCAAACGCGAACATTTCTACCAACAAGAATACTGCGGTTGCGCCTACTCCCTGCGCGACTCCAATGCCCACCGCAAATCGCAAGGCCGCATCCCCATCAAGCTGGGCGTATTGTATTACGGTGATGAATCCACCCAATACGAGCCTCAAGCCGAAAACAAAATCATTGTTGAGAAATAAATATCAAAGGCCGTCTGAAACATTCAGACGGCCTTTATTCAAATCAGAGGATTAACGGCGGCGGAATTTGCCGTGATCAAAATCATCAAATGCCTGATAAGCGGCTTGGCATTGAATTTTTTGCTCGGCATAAGGCAAACCGCGGAACGCTTTTTCCGCTTTACGGTTTTCCCTCAGCTCGGCCTTGTTGCCTTTGTAGCGATACCAAGTGGCACGGCGCTCAAGGTATTGCTTGCAGGCAGGATGCAATTTGTTTTTCTTCGCTGGCTGGTGTTTGCTCGCCTGAGGGCCATGCGGCTTGGCCGCCACCTCGGCAGAATAAGCACCCAAGCTCAATACGGTAACCGCCGCCAGTGCGGAACCTAAATTTTTCAGCATCAACATGGATTCTTCTCCTAAATAGTTTTTCCATTATATGTTTCGCCTAGGCACCGGCAAAACGCCCATTTTTCACATGACAAAAATGTGGTTAATTACTACATCATACTACTTCCTTTGCAAAATTTAACACACCTTCCATTTAGACGAAACCTGAATATAAATCTCTTTATTTCATAAGCCTCTAGACAAATTTTAAACAAATGTGATGCAAACACAAAATAATGCCTGACCGCCACAAACCCACATAAAACCTAGCCTGAGCCATTCCCCTCTTTAATCAACCCCTGAAAAAAGCGCATTGTCAAGTCTAGTTAAACAAAGAAAAATACATTATATTGTGCCGTTCAAAGCAATCAAATACCGTATCTTGTGTTTTTTAATGGGAAGACTGAATAATGAATGCAGCAACGAATATTAAAGTAACCAAACGCGACGGACGCTTGGAAGATATCGATTTAGACAAAATCCACCGTGTTGTTACTTGGGCGGCGGAAGGCTTACAAAACGTCTCCGTATCGCAAGTCGAGCTCAAATCACATATTCAGTTTTACAACGGTATCCGTACCGACGACATCCATGAGACCATCATCAAGGCCGCGGCCGACCTGATCTCACAAGACACGCCTGATTATCAATATCTGGCCGCCCGCCTCGCCATTTTCCATCTGCGCAAAATCGCTTACGGCGAGTTCGAACCGCCCCACCTCTACGATCACGTTAAAAAACTGACCGAAGCAGGCAAATACGACCGCCACATCATCGCAGATTACAGCCGCGAAGAATTCGACGAGCTGAATGCCTATATCGACCACAGCCGCGACATGACCTTCTCTTATGCTGCCGTGAAACAGCTGGAAGGCAAATATCTGGTTCAAAACCGCGTTACCCGCCAAATTTATGAAACGCCTCAGTTCTTATACATTTTGGTGGCCATGTGTCTCTTCAGCAAATATCCGAAAGAGACCCGTTTGGATTACGTCAAACGCTTTTATGACGCCGTTTCCACATTCAAAGTATCGCTGCCTACGCCTATCATGAGCGGCGTGCGTACGCCTACCCGTCAATTCTCAAGCTGCGTATTGATTGAATGCGACGACAGTCTCGACTCCATCAACGCCACCACCAGCGCGATTGTGAAATACGTTTCCCAACGCGCGGGCATCGGCATCAACGCCGGCCGTATCCGCGGCTTGGGCAGCGAAATCCGTGGCGGTGAAGCACAACACACCGGCTGCATCCCATTCTTCAAAATGTTCCAAGCAGCGGTTAAATCCTGCTCGCAAGGCGGCGTACGCGGCGGCGCGGCAACCTTGTTCTACCCATTGTGGCACATCGAAGCCGAAAGCCTGTTGGTATTGAAAAACAACCGCGGCGTAGAAGACAACCGTATCCGTCAGCTGGACTACGGCGTACAAATCAACCGCCTGCTGTACACCCGCTTGATTAAAGGCGGCAATATTACCCTGTTCTCGCCGAATGAAGTTCCCGGCCTGTACGACGCTTTCTTTGCCGATCAAGACGAATTCGAACGCCTCTACACTCAATACGAGCAAGACCCAAACATCCGCAAACGCACTTTGCCGGCAACAGAATTGTTCTCCACCCTGATGCAGGAGCGCGCCGGTACCGGTCGTATCTACATCCAAAAACGTTGACCACTGCAACACACACAGCCCGTTTGATCCACGCGTTGCGCCTGTTCATCAGTCCAACTTGTGCATGGAAATCGCTCTGCCGACCAAACCGCTGGACAACATCAACGATCCGAACGGCGAAATTGCCTTGTGCACCTTGTCCGCCTTCAACTTGGGCGCATTGAACAACTTGGACGAACTGGAAGAGCTTGCCGATTTAACCGTACGCGCACTTGATGCCCTGTTGGACTATCAAGACTATCCGGTTGCAGCCGCACGCACCGCGACCATGAACCGCCGCACACTCGGCATCGGCGTCATCAACTACGCCTACTATTTGGCGAAAAACGGCGTACGTTACAGCGACGACTCCGCCCTCGGCCTGACCCACCGCACCTTTGAAGCCATGCAGTATTACCTGCTCAAAGCATCGGTGAACCTTGCCAAAGAATACGGCGCATGCCCACTGTTCAACCAAACTGTTTATTCGCAAGGCAAACTGCCTATCGACACCTACAAAAAAGACTTGGACGCCGTGTGCAACGAGCCTTTGCACTACGACTGGGAAAGCCTGCGTGCCGACATCGTCAAATACGGCCTGCGCAACTCTACCCTGACAGCACTCATGCCGTCTGAAACCAGTTCGCAAATTGCCAATGCCACCAACGGCATCGAGCCTCCACGTGGTCTGGTCAGCGTTAAAGCATCAAAAGACGGTATTTTGAAACAAGTCGTACCGGAATTTGAAACCCTGAAAGATGCCTACGAAACCCTGTGGCAGCTTCCCGGCAATGAAGGCTACCTGAAACTTGTCGGCGTAATGCAAAAATTCGTCGATCAATCGATTTCTGCCAATACCGCCTACGACCCGAACAAATTTGAAGGCAGCAAAGTTTCCATGAAACAAATGCTGAAAGACCTGCTGACTGCCTACAAATATGGCGTCAAAACACTGTACTACCATAATACCCGAGACGGTGCGGACGATACGCAGGCCGATATTCAAGATGACGGCTGCGCTGGTGGGGCTTGTAAGATTTAATAAGGCATAATTATGAGCAAGGTTGATTTTGATGAAAAAGATTTATCTGATTGGTCTGAAAAATATGATATTTCACTGAATATATTACAACATGAATATTCTGTTTATATTGATACTATTAGAAATTGCGATGAAAAAGCAAATAAATACTTGGTTATAATATCAATTTTTATTGCTGGTTTATTTACAATCCTAGCCAGTTCGTTTATTGATAAATTGAAATTCAATTTTCATTCATTGGATTTGGTTAGTCTATTGTCCTTAGTATTTATAGTTAACTTAATTCTTATTGGCAGGTATGGTTTTAAAATTATTTTTTTACTTTTTAGAATGCTTAGATTTTGTTCAAACAAGGAGAATGCCAGACTTGCTTATTCAGTTAAAATCCAAAGGAGAAACTAATTCAACCGAATACAAATATATTGTTTTAATAAGGGCATACCAAGAAGCTATTAATTATATGGAAGATTCTATTGAAATAAAACAGAATAAAAATTCGATCCGCATCTAAAAAGAATGAAGAAATTTATAATTCTAATAGTTTCTTCAATGTTAATTTTATTTTTTTTATTAAATTGATTGGATAAATCCATGACTACAGAAAAATCCTATTCCACCAGGGTCTCAACAAATGGCACCCGATCCTTCAAATTCAGCTCCAATTACAAGAGAAGGACATTTGAGTGTAGATTTTTGATATTGTGCCTGCAACAGAGAACACTTCTCTAACTCGCCTTGCTTTTTGAATCCTTTTACACCACCCATCGACAATACCAGCTTGAGTAAAGATGATGAAGTAAGCTGAAATATCGTCTTTGTACTCATCATTTTAAATTAAAGAGACTCAGCTATGTCCTGCGAACACCTAGTCATGTCATACAGCACCTTTTCCAAGACTAAAAACGACGCGCTGAAAGAACCGATGTTTTTTGGTCAACCGGTAAATGTCGCCCGTTATGACCAGCAAAAATACGAAGTATTTGAAAAACTGATCGAAAAACAATTATCTTTCTTCTGGCGCCCGGAAGAAATCGACGTGTCGCGCGACCGTATTGACTATGCCAATCTGCCCGAACACGAAAAACATATTTTCATCAGCAATCTGAAATACCAAACCCTGCTCGATTCGATCCAAGGCCGCAGTCCGAATGTTGCGTTCTTGCCTTTGGTGTCTATTCCCGAGCTGGAAACTTGGATTGAAACATGGAGCTTCAGCGAAACCATCCACTCGCGCAGCTACACTCATATCATCCGCAATATCGTGAATGATCCGTCAGTCGTGTTCGATGATATTGTGCAAAACAAATACATCATCGCCCGCGCCGAAGACATTGCCTGCTATTACGATGATTTGATTGAATATACCCAATATTACAATCTGTTGGGCGAAGGCACGCACAATGTCGGCGGCAAGATCGTGACCGTGTCTTTGCGTGAGTTGAAGAAAAAAACTCTATCTCTGCCTGATGTGCGTCAACGTATTGGAAGCCATCCGCTTTTTACGTTTCATTCGCCTGCTCGTTTGCCTTTGCCGAGCGCGAATTGATGGAGGGCAACGCCAAAAATCATCAAACTGATTGCCCGCGACGAAGCCCTGCACCTGACCAGCACCCAGCATATGCTCAACCTGATGCGTGCCGGTGCCGATGATCCTGAAATGGCGGAAATTGCGAATGAATTGCAGGACGAGTGTTTCAACCTCTTCAAAAAAAGCGGCGGAGCAGGAAAAAGAATGGGCAGCCTATCTGTTTAAAAGACGGTTCGATGATTGGTCTGAACAAGGAAATTCTGGCGCAATACGTTGAATACATTACCAATCTGCGTATGCAGGCGGTTGGTCTGCCTGCTGGATTCGAAGGTGCGACCCAAAAACCCGATTCCTTGGATTAACGCGTGGTTGTCTTCTGACAATGTACAGGTTGCGCCGCAGGAAGTGGAAATTTCCTCTTACCTGATTGGTCAGATTGATTCGGAAGTCAATGCCGACGATTTGGGCGATTTCGAGCTGTAATCGAACATTCGGTTTTTATGATCAAGGCCGTCTGAACGGTGTGGCAGAAATCTTTGATTTCGTCTTTACACCGTTTCAGACGGCCTTTCCAATCCAAACAAATCATATGGCACTCATCAGCACACACGACAAAACCTTCCAACTCCAACAAGGCGAAACCTTATTGGAGGGCTTGGAGCGCACTGGACACGAAGTTGAATACCAATGTCGCAGCGGTTATTGCGGTTCATGCCGGGTCAAAATCTTGGATGGGAAAGTCTCTTATGATAATTTTCCGCTCGCTTTTGTCGCGCCCGGAGAAATTTTGCCGTGCTGCTGCCGGGTTACTGAAGACATCAAGCTCGATTGTCGGGAGCGCATCAAAGAGCCGGACTTATTTGATGTTGATTTATTTGAAGACAAATAAAAAAATGCCGTCTGAACATTATGGCCGAAATCTTTGATTTCATTTCTACTGCTCAGACGGCATTTTTGTATGACAAAAGCTTATTTACGCTCACCAACCGGCAAAAACAGTACGGCCGAAAGATTCGTTGATGACCTCTGCCGCTGCCAAGTAGAACGCACCAAGTGCAGTTACCAAGCCTAAGCAACCGCCGATATGGACAATGCTATGATTTTTCCATGCCATCGCCAATACCCAAAGCAAAGAAAGTCAGCGTCAAGCAAAAGAAAAATACCGCTCAATACTTTAGGCTTGGTCAAGGTAGCCACAAACATCATTAGTGAAAAACATACCCCATGCGCAAAGATACCAGCCGATAAATGCCGGGGCTGTTTCACCTTTGAAAAAGATGGTAAACAAAGCCCATGTCCACCAGAAGGCGCCATAGCTGATAAAAAGCGGTAAAGCCGAACGTATTGCCTTTCTTGAACTCAAACATACCGGCAATAACTTGGGCGATACCACCAAAGGCGAGAGCCATGCTCAAAAACTAAGCCGACACCCTCTTGAGCAGTAAAAAAAGCCGCCGTTAATCAGACTGAGCAACCAAGTTGTCAATGCAAAGCCACACAGGCCTACTGGACCTGGGTTCGCCAGGTTTTCTTTAGTAGTAGTCATTTTATTTCTCCTCTAGTTATTAGAAATAGGAAACCCATTGTTACAGGTTTTTATTTAAAAATTAAAAAGAAATAAATTTAAAAATCAGGCCGTCTGAAAAAAATATTTTTTTCAGACGGCCTTGAATATTAATAATTAAACTATCCCAAAATTGCCAAGATTTTCCTCAATTCGTTGGCATCAATTTGGCCGGGGGCCGACGTTTTTTGTGCTGCGCCAAAGGTAACGGCTGAGCCGAAAGTCGAGCCGGCCAAGCGACTGACGGCTCCAGTTTTACCCATAGACATAGTAATAATCGGGCGGTCGATAATTTGTGAAACATCATATGTTGCCTGTAATAAAGTCAATACATCTTGCGGCGATTGCGGCATTACGGCAATTTTGCAGATATCCGCGCCCCACTCGGCCATTGTTTTCAGACGGCCTGTAATGTCTGCCAAAGATGGCGTGGCTTGGAAATCGTGATTGCAAAGCAAGGCGGCAGCTTGATGTTCATGTGCCAAGGCGATGATTTGTTTGACGCCGCCCTCCTCGGCAAAAAGCTCGATGTCGATAATATCGGCTTGTTTGGAACAGATGATTTTTTCCAATAATTCAAAATAATAGTCATCCGAACAAGGCGTATTGCCGCCCTCTTGCGCCCTTCTAAACGTAAACAGCAAAGGCTTGTCAGGAAAAGCCTGTCGGACAATCCCTAGTTGCTCGGCAATAAAATCGGCATCAAGCGCTTCTTGGAAAAAATCCGCACGAAATTCAATAATGTCAAAAGCCGTCTCTTTCAATACGCGCAAAGCCTGCTCCAATTCCTGCGTATTGGCGGCCACCAGCGGCACGGCAATTTTAGGCAGGCCTTTGCCGATCTCGATATTTTTGATGATGACAGATTTCATATTGTTCCTTTTTGCTGTTCAAGCCAATCAGTGCAGATGCTCGTAAATGGTTTCCGCCAAGGCTTTGCTGATGCCTTCCACTTTTTCCAAGTCCTCGCGGCTGGCCGCAATCACGCCGCGCAGACCACCGAATCGGGTGAGCAATGCTTGACGGCGTTTGCTGCCGATACCGGGGATTTCGCTGAGTGAGGAAGTAACGCGTGCTTTGTCGCGTTTTTTGCGGTGGCCTGTAATCGCAAAGCGGTGCGATTCATCGCGTACGGTTTGCAATAAATGTAAAGCCGGGCTGTTGGGCGGCAGGCGGAAAACTTCTCCGGTAAAAGGCAGTATGAGTTCTTCCATGCCGGCTTTGCGCTCGGGGCCTTTGGCGATACCGACCAAAGGAATGTGCAGCCCGAGCTCTTCCCATACCGATACGGCTACGCCGATTTGCCCTTTGCCGCCGTCAATCAACACGACATCCGGCCATTTGACGGCCTCGCCATTGGCTTCGGCTTCCTGCATTTTGCCGTAACGGCGCGTCAACACTTCGCGCATGGCGGCGTAGTCGTCGCCGGGTTTGGCGGTCGTGATGTTGTAGCGGCGGTATTGCGAAGGCTGGATGTTTTGTTCATCGTACACAACACAAGACGCAATAGTAGCCTCACCTTGCGTGTGGCTGATATCGAAACATTCAAGGCGGTTGAGGCTGTCTGAATCCATGCCGAGGATTTTGGCCAGTTCATCGATGCGGTGTTGCTGGCTGCTTTGTTGCAGTCGGCGTTGTGCAATCGCCATTTGTGCGTTTTGTTCCGCCATTTTCAACCAGACTTTGCGTTCGCCTATGGTCTTGGTGACAAATTGCATCTGCTTGCCGTGTTCGCCTTCCAAAGCCTCTTTCAGCGCATCGGGAACGGGAAAGTTGCTGATGATGATGTCGGGTTTGCTTTTGCCCAGATAGTGTTGGGCGACAAAGGCCTCAGCGTAATCTTGTCCGTTTGGTTCGGGGTCGTTTTTTTGGTGTCGGGGAAAAAAAGCTTTTATCGCCGACATGCCGTCCGCCGCGTATGCTGACCCAGTGTACACAGACCAGGCCGTCTGAAACCGCCAGCGCAAGTAAATCGATATCGTTTGGATTGTTCGGATTTTTGCTGTCGATAAACTGATTACTCTGCATGATGCCGAGCGCTTGGATTTGGTCGCGGTAACGGGCAGCTTCTTCAAATTGCAGGTTGGCGGCGGCGGTTTTGCATTTTGTGTTGCAAGGTGCGCGTCAGCTCGTCGGTTTTGCCATTGAGGAAAGTCGCGGCTTCACGCACGCTGTCGCAATAATCTTCTTCGCTGATGTAGCCGACGCAAGGCGCGGTGCAACGTTTGATTTGGTAAAGCAGGCAAGGACGGTCGCGGTGTTCAAACACGCTGTCTTCGCAGGTACGCAACATAAATACTTTTTGCAAAACTTGAATGCTGTCGCGCACGGCGTTGCTGTTTGGATACGGACCGAAATATTGGTTGGGCTTTTTCAGCGTGCCGCGGTAATATGCCATTTGCGGATATTGATGGCCGCTGAGCATCAAATAAGGATAGCTTTTGTCATCGCGGAAAAGGATATTGTATTTCGGCGACAAGGCTTTGATGAAGTTGTTTTCGAGGATCAGCGCTTCGGCTTCGGAACGCGTGATGGTGGTTTCGATATGGTGAACCTGTTTTACCATCAATGCGATGCGCGGCGAATGGTCGTTTTTTTGGAAATAGCTGGAAACGCGCCGCTTGAGATTGACCGCTTTGCCGACATACAAAACATTATTGTCTTCGTCAAAAAAACGGTACACGCCCGGCAGATTGGGCAGATTTTTCAGAAAAAGAGGTAAATCGAACGGTTCTGTTGCGCTCACGGGATTTTCTTTTGGAATAAGCAGGCCGTCTGAAAACTTTTCAGACGGCCTTTTTTTCATTGACGTTTAAGATTCTTGAGACGGAGTATCTTCAGTTTCTACCACTTGGTTTTCAGCTGCATCACTTTCCAAAGCGGCTTCATCTTCAGCCTCTTCAGCCACGCGCTCCAAGCTGACCAAGGTTTCGCCTTCATCCAGATTAATCAGGCGGACACCTGCAGCAGCTCGGCCGGTCTCGCGGATTTGCTCAACTTTGGTACGAATCAGGACGCCGCCGCTGGTAATCAGCATCAGGTCGTCGGTTTCGCTGACCAAAGTCGCGGCAACCAAATCGCCGTTGCGCTCGCCGGTATTGATGGCGATATTGCCTTGGCCGCCTTTGTTTTTTTACGGCTGTAATCGGCAATTGGGGTACGTTTGCCATAGCCGTTGGCGGTAGCGGTCAATACTTGCAAATCGCTTTGCTCGGCTTCGGGAGCGAAGGTAATCAGGCTGACAATCTTGCCATCGGCCGGCAGGCGCATACCGCGCAGGCCGCCGCTGCCGCGACCGGACGGACGGACACCATGTTTGCCGCTTGGCAATGCGTTTTCGGCATTTTCATCATCCAGGCCGTCTGAATCTTCGTTTTCGTTTTCGGTTTCGATATCGGCATCTTCTGCTTCGTCGCTGCCAGATTTTTCCCAATATTCGTTAAAACGGATGGCTTTACCCAAGTTGGAGAACAACATAATGTCGTCCGCACCGCCGGTTTGCGCTGCACCGACCAAGTAATCGCCTTCTTTAAGCGCGATGGCTTTTATGCCTTGGCTGCGGACGTTTTTAAACGCAGACAGCTGAACTTTTTTCACCATGCCTTGTGCAGTGGCGAAGAAAACGTATTGGTCTTCGGGGAATTCGCGCACGGCCAAGATGGCGCTGACTTTTTCGCCTTCTTCCAATTGGATAACGTTGTTAATCGGACGTCCTCGGCTGTTGCGGCCGCCTTCCGGCAGTTTGTACACTTTAATCCAATGACACTTGCCCAAATTGGTGAAGCACATCAAATAATCATGCGTGTTGGCAACAAACAGGGTTTCGATAAAGTCTTCGTCTTTGGTTGCCGCTGCCTGTTTGCCGCGACCACCGCGACGCTGCGCCTGATAATCGGTAGTCGGCTGGGTTTTAATGTAGCCGCCATGAGTCAGGGTAACGACCATTTCGCGTTGCGGAATCAGGTCTTCATCGGCAATATCGCCACCAAACGGATTGATTTCGCTGCGGCGTTCATCGCCAAAGTTGGCTTTAATGTCTGCCAATTCTTCGCGGATGATTTGGGTAACACGCTCTGGTTTGGAAAGAATATCCACGAAATCAATGATTTTACTCATCAGATTTTTATATTCACCGACAATTTCTTCCTGATCGAGGCCGGTCAGGTTGCGCAGGCTCATGCGCAGGATGGCATCGGCTTGCAATTCGCTCAGGTAATAACCTTGGCTATGCAGACCCAAATTTTCAGGCAAGCCTTCAGGACGCATCATTTGCAGGTCTAAATCCGTGCGGCTGAGCATATCTTCAACCAAGCTGCTGCGCCATGGGCGGGACAGCAGTTTTTCTTTGGCTTCCGGCGCATTGGCAGATTCTTTAATCAGACGGATGATTTCGTCGATATTGGACAAGGCAACTGCCTTACCTTCGGCAATATGGCCTTCATGACGCGCTTTTTTCAGGCGGAATAAAGTACGACGGGTAACGACTTCGCGACGGTGGCGCAGGAACTCGGACAGGATTTGTTTCAAGTTCAGCAAACGCGGCTGGCCGTCAACCAGGGCCACCATGTTGATACCAAAGCTGTCTTGCAGCTGGGTCAGTTTGTAGAGTTGGTTCAAAACGACTTCGGCATTTTCATTGCGTTTCAATTCGATCACGACACGCATACCGGATTTGTCGGATTCGTCACGCAGGTCGGATACGCCTTCCAACGTTTTTTCGCGTACCAACTCGCCAATTTTCTCAACCAGCTTGGCTTTGTTGACTTGATATGGGATTTCATCGATAACGATGGCTTCGCGTTCGCCGTTTTTACCGATAGGCTCGATATGGGTTTTACCGCGCATCACCACGCGGCCACGTCCGGTTTTATAGCCTTCGCGCACGCCGCTTAAGCCGTAAATAGTTGCGCCTGTTGGGAAATCGGGCGCTTGGATAATGTTGATCAGCTCGTCGATTTCAGTTTCAGGCTCATCCAGCAAACGCAGGCAGGCATTGATGGTATCGCCTAAATTGTGCGGCGGAATATTGGTTGCCATACCGACGGCAATACCGGACGAACCATTGACTAACAGCGCAGGGAAACGGGTCGGCAATACCAGCGGCTCATGTTCGCTGCCGTCATAGTTGGGGCCGAAATTAACGGTTTCTTCTTCAATATCCGCCAGCATTTCATGAGAAATTTTTTCCATGCGGATTTCGGTATAACGCATGGCTGCTGCGGCCAAGCCGTCGACAGAACCGAAGTTGCCCTGACCGTCGATCAGCACATAACGCATGGAGAAGTCTTGCGCCATGCGGACGATGGTATCGTAAACGGCTATATCGCCGTGGGGGTGGTATTTACCGATAACGTCGCCGACGATACGCGCCGATTTTTTATAGGCGGAATTCCAGTTGTTTTTCAACTCGTGCATCGCGTACAACACGCGGCGGTGTACCGGCTTGAGACCGTCGCGGACATCCGGCAGGGCTCGCCCCACAATTACGCTCATAGCGTAATCGAGGTAGCTCTTGCGCATTTCGTCTTCAAGGCTGACAGGCAGGGGTTTCGAGTGCAAATTTATGGTCGTTGCGGATGGTTGCGTCGGTCATGATTATCTGTAATTTCGTATGGCAAAAATCTTGTTGATTCTACCACAAAACAAGCGGTTTATGGCTTTTGCGTGAAGGCCGTCTGAAACAGGATTTCAGACGGCCTTCGTCATTTAATAAATTGAATTTAGTTGCAGCCAGAATCTTTGTCCGCAGCCTGCAAACTCAATTCTTTGCGTTTTTTAGCCCTTTCATAACGGCAGCGTTGGCGCGGTGTATTGATTTCCAAAGGCGGTACAGGAACCGGCTTACCGTCTTCAACGGCAACCATGGTGAAGTAGCAGCTGTTGGTATGACGCACTTCGCCGGTGTGGATGTTTTGCGCCTCTACACGGATGCCGACTTCCATAGAAGTACGGCCGGTGTAGTTGATACTGGCGTAAAAGGTTACCAGTTCGCCGACATGAATGGGCTCTTTAAACAATACTTTATCAACAGACAGAGTAACGCAATAGGTACCGCTGTAACGGCAGGCGCAGGAATATGCCACTTGGTCAAGCAGGCGCAGAAGATCGCCGCCGTGAACATTGCCGCTGAAGTTTGCCGTATAAGGCATCATCAGCTCGGACATGATCAGTTCATGGGAAGGAAGTTGGCGTTCCGGTTTCATCGTTTATTCTCCTTTTGATATTTATTTTTAAATTGTCTGAAAACTTCAGACTGCACGTGTGCAAAATTATTCTACCGTTTTTAATCGTTGAATTTCAACCCCTTGCCTACCCGTTTACAGCCATTTTCTACGTGAGAAGAAAATCAGCAGTCCGATGATAATGCACAGCATCACACCCAAAACCATGAAATAGCCGTAATACCAATGCAGCTCGGGCATATTGTCGAAGTTCATGCCGTAGATGCCGGTGATGACGGTCAGCGGCATAAAGATGATGGTGATAACCGTCAACACGCGCATTTGCTGGTTCATGCGGTTGGATTGGAAGGAAAGATAAATGTCCATCATGCTCAACACCATATCACGCGAGGCATCAAGCGATTCGATAAGCTGCATATTGTGGTCGTACACGTCGCGCAGATAGACGGTGGATTCGCCTTTGAAAATGGCGAAATCGCCGCGCACGGCCAGCTGGTAAAACACATCGCGCAAGGGCAAAAGCGTTCGGCGCAGGCGGACGGCATCGCGCTTGAGGCGGTGAATCTTACTGAGAATATCGCTGTTTTCATTTTTAAACAGGGACTTGTCTATGGTTTCAAAACGGTTGTTGTACGACTCCAAAACGATAAAATAGTCGTCCACAATGCGGTCAAGCAGGCAATACGCCAGAAACGCTGTGTTTTTGTTCAAAATGTCGTGCGGATTTTCGTGCATCTGCCGGCGCAGCTGGCTGAACAAGCCCAGCGGTTTTTGTTGAAAAGACAACACAAAATCTTTGCCGATAATCACATACACTTGGTCGGAATGGAGCTTGCCTGTGGTGGTGTAATGGTAAACCTGTGCGGCAGTAAACACATAGTTACCGTAGTCTTCGATTTTCGGGCGCTGCTTGCGGCTGAGAATGTCTTCAATAACCAGCTCATGGATGCCGTAAGGCTCAAGCGCGTGTTTGAGCAAAGCAGCATCGTTGATGCCGACAAAATGCAGCCAGTTGATTTGGCCTTCTTGTGGGCGTGCAATATCGGGCAAAGCCTTTCCGGCAAGATAATCATGCTGAACAAAAGGTATCGGCGGAATATGAGGTTTGGTGGATGGCAGAACGCGGCGCATTGTCCGTATTGCTGCGCTGCATGGCCTGCTCTTGCAGATTGTCGTTTGTCTCAACAGGATTGGCTGGTTTATTCATAAAAAAAGAAATCACGTTTATTGGTTTGAATGGATTGTACAGACGAAAAGGCCGTCTGAAAACTGATTTTCAGACGGCCTGATATATAGATGAATGTTTTATTAGGCTTGAGGCGCTGTTTGTTCCAACTCTAATGCCGCGGCGAGCAAGGACAAGCGTGCCATTACGCCGTAAACGTAGAGGCGGTTGTGTTCGTTATCCACGTCGCAGTCTTTTTCAGAGCGTGGCATACCGAGCGAATCCCATTGTTCGAATACGCGTTTGCAGGCTTCGGGGGCTTCTTGGGAGTTGTCGCCGCTGCCGGTGGGAATGCTGTTGGACAGCGGGACGAACACCATGCCGCCGGCGTTTAGATTTTCGTCCGCACCGCGTCCTTCGTGTACACGGAAGAAACCGCCGATGACGAAACGGTCCATCATATACACGACAGGTTCACTGACGGCGCCATTCATGGTTTCATAGGTATAAATACCTTCTTGGACAATGACTTCGCTGACTTCCAAACCTTCTTTTGACTTTTTGCCATTTTATTGCGGTTTTTACGGTTCAATCCGCGCACTTCATCGGCGGATTTAACGCTCATCACGCCCATGCCGTAAGTGCCTGCGTCGGCTTTGACGATCACAAAAGGCTGGTCGGAAATACCCAATTCATCGTATTTGGCTTGAATTTTCGCCAATACGCGCTCTACCGCGCCTGCCAATGCGTCCTCGCCTTCGCGCTCTTGGAAATCCAAACCGCCGATTTTTTCAAAATAAGGATTGATTTGCCATTCGTCGATGTCAATCAGCTTGGCAAATTCGGCGGCAACTTGGTTGTATGCACTGAAATGTTCTGTTTTGCGGCGCGTCGTCCAACCGCCGTGCAATGGAGGCAATACGGTTTGGCTGATGCCTTTGAGAATATCGGGAACGCCGGCGGACAAGTCGTTATTCAACAAAACAACGCAAGGCGAAAAACCGTCGGCAAGATGGACGCGCTCGCGGGTACGCAATAAAGGCTCAAGCAAAATTTTGTCGCCCAAGGCAGTTTCAAACTCAGTCGGCTCGGTAACTTCCGGATTCAGGCTGCCCAAACGGACTTCATACCCTGCCGAACGCAAAATCTCGCTAAGCGCATAAACGTTTTGCAGATAGAATGTGTTGCGTGTGTGGTTTTCAGGAATAATCAATACGGATTTGGCCGTTTCACAGGCGCGCTGTACCGCATCTTGCGCGGCAACCGCTGCCAGCGGGATAAAGTTTGTATTCAAATTATTGAAGCCGCCCGGAAACAAATTCATATCGATAGATGAAATTTTGTAACCGGCATTGCGGATGTCAACCGAACCATAAAACGGCGGACGGTGTTCGTTCCAATGCGAACGAAACCATGCTTCGATTTTGGCATGATTGGCAAGAATTTTTCTCTCGAATTCCTGAAATTGAGTCAGGTACTCAGGAGCCAGAACCGGTAATTTCATTCTCTATACCTCTTGGTAAATGTGGATATTAAGTGAGAATGATAGAACTTTTTAGTGCATTTCGACAAGCATTCTTTCAGATAAAATGCATCTTTTTGTCAACAATTCTACAATTTGTCTAATTTTTAATGGGATTTTTTGAAACTTTACGACAAATTTTAAAAATTGGACAAATTTCTATTGCGTAGTCCCTATAAAAAGCCTAAAATCCGCCCATAAACACAAACCATCATTCATACTTACCAATTAGCAAAGAAACTCATCATGAGCGCACAAACCCTTTACGATAAACTTTGGAACAGCCACGTCGTCCGCGAAGAAGAAGACGGCACTGTTCTGCTTTACATCGACCGTCATTTGGTTCACGAAGTTACCAGCCCGCAGGCATTTGAAGGCTTGAAAATGGCCGGCCGCAAACTCTGGCGTATCGACAGCGTAGTCTCCACAGCCGACCACAATACCCCAACCAGCGACTGGGACAAAGGTATCCAAGACCCGATTTCCAAACTGCAAGTCGATACTTTGGACAAAAACATCAAAGAGTTTGGCGCACTCGCCTACTTCCCGTTCATGGATAAAGGTCAAGGCATTGTGCACGTCATGGGCCCGGAACAAGGTGCCACCCTGCCCGGCATGACCGTGGTCTGCGGCGACTCGCACACCTCTACCCACGGCGCATTCGGCGCATTGGCTCACGGTATCGGTACTTCCGAAGTCGAACATACCATGGCTACCCAGTGCATTACCGCGAAAAAATCCAAATCCATGCTGATTTCAGTTGAAGGCCGTCTGAAACCCGGTGTTACCGCTAAAGACGTAGCGCTTTATATCATCGGCCAAATCGGTACGGCCGGCGGTACAGGTTACGCCATTGAGTTTGGCGGAGAAGCCATCCGCAGTCTTTCCATGGAAGGCCGCATGACCTTGTGCAATATGGCGATTGAAGCCGGTGCGCGCTCAGGCATGGTTGCCGTCGACCAAACCACCATCGACTATGTAAAAGGCAAACCTTTCGCACCTAAAGGCGAAGCATGGGACAAAGCCGTTGAATACTGGCGCACACTGGTGTCTGACGAAGGCGCAGTTTTTGATAAGGAATATCACTTCAAAGCCGAAGACATCGAACCTCAAGTAACCTGGGGCACATCGCCTGAAATGGTTTTGGACATCAACGGCAAAGTACCGAACCCTGCTGAAGAAACCGATCCGGTCAAACGCAGCGGCATGGAACGCGCCCTCGAATACATGGGCTTGGAAGCCGGTACGCCATTAAACGAAATCCCCGTCGATATCGTCTTTATCGGCTCTTGTACCAACAGCCGTATCGAAGATTTGCGTGAAGCCGCCGCTATCGCCAAAGGCCGCAAAAAAGCGGACAATGTACAACGCGTATTAATTGTTCCCGGCTCCGGCTTGGTTAAAGAACAAGCCGAAAAAGAAGGCTTGGACAAAATTTTCATCGATGCCGGCTTCGAATGGCGCGAACCGGGCTGCTCGATGTGCCTCGCCATGAACGCCGACCGCCTGACCCCGGGACAACGTTGCGCCTCCACTTCCAACCGTAACTTTGAAGGCCGTCAAGGCAACGGCGGACGCACCCATCTCGTCAGCCCAGCTATGGCAGCTGCAGCCGCGGTAACCGGCCGTTTTACCGACATCCGCACTATGGCTTAAAACATGTTCAGACGGCCTTTATTCATCAGGCCGTCTGAAACAATACATTGCCCAATTAAGTTTTCCCATTGCGCAAAACGTCCGAAAACCTCCTCAATCAATTGATAACTTGAAAGGAATCTAGTATGAAAAACTGTTTGCATTGGCTGCCGCAGCCCTTATCCTGTCAGCTTGTTCCAGCACTTGGTCCGGCGCAAAAGACGATACCAGCCGCAATTGGGACAAAACCAAAGAGACTGCCGAGCGCGTAGCCGATAAAACCAAAGAAACCGGTGAAGCCGTTAAAAAAGGTGGCAATGCAGTAGGCCGCGGCATGAGCCATGTTGGAGAAAAAATCGAAGCAGCTACCGAATAATTCGGTAAGGTGGGCCGTCTGATCCTCCTGAATCCGTTTCAGACGGCCTGTTTCCCTACTATTCAGACATCCTAAGATTCCCTGCGAAAGAAGAAGCAATGAGTAATCCGTCAAGCTGGTTCGGCATCCATGCTCAAGATTTGGATCGTGCCAAGGCCTTTTACGAATCCGTATTTGACAAGCCCTTGCAAGACGTTGGCGGCAACGGATTCCGTTTCATCATTTTTCCGGCCGATTACACACAACACGGCACGGCGGGCATGATTTGGCATGACAGCAATGCCCAACCCGGCCACGGTGGAACGACCATTTTCTTCAATTGCCCGGATTGTGCCGAAACCGCAGAAAAAGCCGTTGCAGCAGGCGGCAAGCTTTTACAAGAAAAAAATTCCGTATTGCCAACGGCTTTGCCGCATTTATCGAAGATACAGAAGGCAACCGAATTGGTTTGCACAGCACACGCTAAGCCGAATAGCCATAAAATTTCCCATTATTACTATAAGAATCTGACATGAAAGCCTTTACCAAAATTACCGCCATCGTCGCCCCGCTCGACCGCAGCAACGTCGATACCGATGCTATCATCCCCAAACAATTTTTAAAATCCATCAAACGCAGCGGCTTCGGCCCTAATGCCTTTGACGAATGGCGTTACCTCGACCACGGCGAACCGGGCATGGACAACAGCAAACGCCCGCTGAACCCCGATTTCTCCCTGAACCAACCACGCTATCAAGGCGCGCAAATCCTGTTGACGCGCAAAAACTTCGGCTGCGGCTCTTCACGCGAACACGCCCCTTGGGCATTAGACGACTACGGCTTCCGCGCCGTCATCGCCCCCAGCTTTGCCGACATCTTCTTCAACAACTGTTTCAAAAAAACGGCCTTTTTGCCTATCGTTTTGACAGAAGAACAGGTTGACCAGCTTTTCAAAGAAGTTGAAGCCAACGAAGGCTATCAGCTCTCCATCGATCTTGCCGAGCAAACCCTAACCACCCCTAGCGGCGAAACATTCACATTCGACATTACCGAACACCGCAAACACTGCCTCTTAAACGGCTTGGACGAAATCGGCCTGACCCTGCAACACGCTGACGAAATTCATGCCTTTGAAGAAAAACGCCGCCAAAGCCAGCCTTGGCTGTTTAACGGTTGATATACAAAAGGCCGTCTGAAAAATTTAAGTGTTTCAGACGGCCTTTACTAAATGTTTTGGAATAGTCCATGAGATCATTCGACGAATTAATCCAAACCCAAGACTCTGCATGGCCATTGATTCAAGAGTGGCTTGCGGAAGCGACAAACAGCGTTGAAGTCCTGCCTCGTACACTTGAAAAGGCACAGGAAGAACTTGTCAAAACCCAAGTAACAACACGTTCGTTTATGGGCGCTGTCGTTTATGAAACCGGCGGCATCCTGATTGACGACGGCTGGTTGCGGATACTGGGTTCCGGCAGTGCGAAACTACCCCGTGGTTTGGGAAGTTGGAATCTAGGCCGTACACAATCCGAGCCAGCAGGCTCTGCTCCCTATTATCTGTTTGCCGATGATGCCGCGGGCGGCTACTTTGCCATAAACGGTGGGGGATTAGATGGCAAAGTAGGCAATGTTTTTTACCTGCCACCGGATACCTTGGAATGGGAAGATTGCGGTAAAGGTTATGGTGATTTCTTAAATTGGGCATTGACCGGTGATTTGTAGTTGTTTTACGAAAACCTGCGTTGGGAAAATTGGTGCGAAGAAATCCATGATTTGAATGGCGACAGCGTTTACACGTTCTTTCCGTTTTTATGGACTAAAGAAGGCAGCGATATAAACCAAGTCAGCCGCAAGCGTATTCCTATTGCGGAACATTATGCTTCCACTTTGAATCTGCAAAACACAACTCCATAAAAAGCCTTTTCAGACGGCCTTGTTGTCAAAATCCAAATAAAGCATCCTGAAAACCGTATTGGCTTCTCTATATCCTGAAGTTTAATTCTACCTAACCATACCATGATTACCGACACCATAAGCAATGCCACCCGCTACGCTGCCCTGCATCCCGACTTTGCCGAGGCCTTCCATCTGTTGCAGACCCTAGATTTTGCCAATCTGCCAGACGGCCAAATGCCATGCGAGAATCCCAATATCCGTATTTTTATCGGCAGCGAGACGATGAGGGCTAAATGCGAAGCCCAGCCTGAAGCTCACTTAAAACATATTGATATTCAAACGCCGATTGATGGCAGCGAAACATACGGCTGGATAGACAGAGGCCGTCTGAAAAACGGTTTAGGCTACAATGAAAAGCGCGATATCGAATTTTTCGACTGCGAGCCGGAAACTTGGCTGACCTTGGAGCCAGGCGAATTTGCGCTATTTTTCCCGAATGATGCGCATGCCCCATTGGTCGGCGACAGGGCAAACATACGCAAAGTTGTTTTTAAAATCCGTGTTGAAACTGAACGTCTATAATATTTCAGACGGCCTTATCCTCTTATTCAGGACACAATATGTCTTTTTTCAGCAGGTTGTTCCGCTCCAAACCTAAATTAATGACTTGGCAGGAATTTGTCGAATACTTTGCCCGTCGTATCCAAGAAGAATTGGATCTTGAGGCGAAAATTGACTGGGGCGAAAACATTGCTTCTTCGCCTATCATCGTCCAGTTTTCCGAAGACGATGAAGCATCGTTCAGCACATATTTGAGCAACCATTACACAAGTTATCTGCAAAATCCCGAGGCCTTGGAGGCTATTGTTGCTGCCAATTTAGCGGTTATCAATAAGATTCAGGACACTGATGCCAGTGTTTCAGCACAACAAATTCTTCCGACGATTAAAAATACAATTTATCTGGAAAACGTCAGACTGATTACAAATACGGACAAAGACGAACCTGCCGATTACCTGGTATACAAACCGATTGCAGGCGATATCATGTTGCTTTATATGGTGGATACGGACGAATCCATGCATACGCTCAATCGTGAGCATATGAAAGAGGCCGGTATTGAAGATGAAGACGCCTTGTATCGTACCGCCATGGATAATTTGCGCCAACGGATGAATGGACGTGTTCAAATTCATCATGCCGAAGGCTGGTCATTGGCTCAAATCCATTTGGACAACGACTATGATGCTTCCTTGATTTTGCTTTTGGACGAAGTACTTAAAGATGATCCTATGCTGCCGGCCAACCCTGTTTTTGCAGTCCCGGCACGCAATGCCCTGCTCGTTTGCAGCCCATCCGATGAAGAGGCTTTGCAGGCAATGGCGAATATTGCCCTGCAGGCATTTGAAGACTCTGCCTACGCAATTTCTACCCAGCTTTACCAGTACCATAATGGTACAATCAGCGTTTTCAGAGCAAATTGATTTAAGGCCGTCTGAAAAACAGGCGACCTGCCCTTTACCTAAAACCTTCCCATAAGGAAACCCGAAATGACCAAACATATCGCTATCTTGCGCGGCGACGGCATCGGCCCTGAAATCGTTGCAGAAACCGTCCGTGTACTCGACAAACTTATCGAACAAGGTTTGGATGTCAGCTACGAATATGCGCCTTTGGGCGGCGAAGCCTATGACGAATACGGCCATCCTTATCCAGAATTCACGCAAAACCTTTGCCGTAAAGCCGATGCGGTTCTGCTTGGTGCAGTCGGTTCTCCTCAATACGACAATCTCGACCGTCCATTACGTCCTGAGCGCGGCTTGTTGGCCATCCGTAAAGACTTGAATCTGTTTGCCAATTTGCGCCCTGCCATCCTTTATCCCGAGCTGGCCAACGCTTCCACTCTGAAACCGGAAATCGTAGCCGGCCTCGACATCCTTATCGTACGCGAACTGACCGGCGATATTTACTTTGGCGAGCCGCGCGGCATCCGTGTTTTGGAAAACGGCGAACGCGAAGGCTACAACACCATGAAATACAGCGAAAGCGAAATCCGCCGTATTGCCCACGTTGCCTTCCAATCCGCCCAAAAACGCAGCAAAAAAGTCTGCTCCGTAGGCAAAGCCAACGTTTTGGAAACCACCGAACTGTGGCGCGAAATCTTTGAAGAAATCGGCAAACAATACCCTGATGTCGAACTTTCCCATATGTACGTGGACAACGCCGCCATGCAGTTGGTACGCGCACCCAAACAATTTGACGTGATTGCCACCGGCAACATCTTCGGCGACATCCTCTCTGATGAAGCCTCCATGCTGACCGGCTCCATCGGTATGCTGCCTTCCGCTTCTTTGGACGAAAATGGCAAAGGCCTGTACGAGCCGTCTCACGGCTCTGCTCCCTGACATTGCCGGTCAAAAACAAAGCCAATCCGCTGGCGACCGTATTGTCTCTTGCCATGTTGCTGCGTTACAGCCTGAACGACGAAGCACGCGCGCAACAAGTTGAAAACGCCGTACAAAAAGTACTGCAACAAGGCTTGCGTACCGGCGATATTTACGAAGAAGGTACCAAACTGGTTTCCTGCTCCGAAATGGGCGATGCCGTATTGGCCGCTTTGTAAGAGGCCGTCTGAAAAAGCGTGGGGCCAATCCCACGCTTTTTTTATATGTGAAAAACTCGAAACCATAAAAAAAGGGCGTGTCTTCACACGCCCTTTCGTCTTATTTCAGACGGCCTTAAGATTGAAGCAATCAACCTTTTTTATGTTTGCCGCCAAAGCCATCGTTAGACTTACGTTTACCTTTAAAGCCTTCACCGCCTTTTTTGAAACCGTCAGACTTCTTGAAACCGTCTTTCTTAAAGCCATCTTTTTTGAAACCGTCTTTTTTATGGCCTTCGCCGCGTGATTTGCCGCCAAAGCCTTCTTTAGCCGGTTTCTTATCGCCGCGCCAGCCGCCGGATTTACGATCGCCCCAGCCGCCTTTGCCTTTCGGCTTGCCGCCTGCGGATTTACGTTTGCGTGTCGGCTCCATGCCTTCGATGGTCAGCTCAGGCAATTTACGACCGATGTATTTTTCAATTTTGTGTACTTTGACGTATTCGTTCACTTCGGCAAAAGTAATTGCAATACCGGTACGGCCTGCGCGGCCGGTACGGCCGATGCGGTGAACGTAGTCTTCAGCCTGTTTCGGCAAGTCGTAGTTGATAACGTGGGTAATGGTTGGTACGTCGATACCGCGTGCGGCAACGTCGGTGGCAACCAAAATTTTGCAGCGACCTTTGCGCAAGTCCATCAGCGTGCGGTTACGCCAGCCTTGAGGCATATCGCCGTGCAGGCAGTTGGCGGCAAAACCTTTTTCGTACAATTCATCCGCGATGACTTCGGTCATGGCCTTGGTGGACGTGAAAATCACGCATTGGTCGATGTTGGCGTCGCGCAGGATGTGGTCGAGCAGGCGGTTTTTGTGGCGCATGTCGTCGCAGTACAGCAGCTGCTCTTCAATTTTGCCTTGGTCGTCCACGCGCTCAACTTCGATGATTTCAGGGTCTTTGGTCAGTTTGCGCGCGAGTTTGCCGACCGCACCGTCCCAAGTGGCGGAGAACAATAAAGTCTGACGGTCAGTCGGGGTGGCCTCGACGATGGTTTCGATGTCGTCGATAAAGCCCATGTCCAACATACGGTCGGCTTCGTCCAAAATCAGTACTTCCAAGCGGGCGAAATCGACTTTACCGCTTTGCATCAAGTCCATCAGACGGCCCGGCGTGGCAACAATCAGGTCAACCGGTTTGCTCAGGGCACGGGTTTGGTAGCCGAAAGATGCGCCGCCGACAATACTGACAGTACGGAACCAACGCATATTTTTAGCATACGCCAGCGCATTTTTTTCCACTTGAGCCGCCAGTTCGCGGGTTGGGGTCAATACCAACGCGCGCGGGCCTTTGCCTGGTTTTTTTCGCTGCGTTTGGTCAGTTTTTTTGCAAGGTAGGCAGCAGGAAGGCTGCGGTTTTACCGGAACCGGTTTGCGCCGAAGCCATGATGTCGCGGCCGTCCAAAGCAAACGGAATGGCTTGCGCCTGAATCGGCGTCGGGCTTTCATAACCCTCGCTGCGCACGGCGGACAAGATGTTTTTATCAAGGTTCAAATCGGCAAATTTAATAGACATGGCTATCCTAAAGAGACAACAACGCGCACGCCTGAACAATTTCAGACGACCTGAAGCAAAGGAAAGTAACGATACGGGAAATGTGAAGTTACAGGGTTGTCGCAAGCATCTTGCTTGTGGTTAACATCGACGACAACCTGCACAGAAAAAGGCTTTTGCCAATAAGCAAGCAATAAAAAGAAACGCGCCCGAAACGGCGGTTTAGGGTTGGAAGACGATGGCTTCGTATCAAAAGGCGAACGGCGGATAATAAAGGAGAAAACTGCCCAGGTCAAGCAAAACAGGCTGCAACTGCAAAATCAAGCTATAATGCCGTTTTATTGAATCAGCACGGATGAAGCCGACATGAAGTTTTTCAAAACCGCCGCCTTATTACCTGCACTTGCTACCGCCCTGTTGATCAGCGCGTGCAGCGGATCGGAGAGTTATCGCGGCGAATGGAAGGCCGTTGCGTCCGACGGTAGCAAAGCCGAAATCACCTTTGCCGAAAAAAGCTTTACCGTCAAAGACGAAAAAGGCAAAGAAACCGTTTACGAATACACTCAAAACCAATACAAACTAGAAAGCGGCAGAACCAGCTACGGTATCGACATCAAAAACGCCTCAGAAGCACGAATCGTGTTCCCCTTTAAAGGCAAGACTGACCGCGCCACCATGGTTGCGCCTGACGATACAATTCTCTATATGCTTGACCGCCACGCCTACGTCCCTGCTGATCAATTCTGGAAACTTCCCCAATAAGGCCGTCTGAAACCATGACCGACATTACCCCATTTGCCAACCGCTTGGGCAAAAAAATATCAAACATCTTATGAAATGGGCCAAACGCAACGGCATCGAAGCCTGGCGCATTTACGACCGCGATATTCCCCAATTTCCCTTTGCCGTCGATGTTTACGGCAACCAAATCCACCTTCAGGAATACGATACCGGCTGGCTGATGCAGCCTGAAGAATACGAAGCATGGCTTGCCGAAGTATTGGAAGCCATTGGTTTTGTGACCGGTTTTGCGCCCGAACAAATCCACCTCAAGCGCCGAGAACGCCAAAAAGGCTTGCAACAGTACGAAAAAACCGGCAAAACCGGCGACGATTTCGTCATCATGGAAAACGGCCGCAAGTTTTTGGGTCAACCTCGACAAATACCTCGACACCGGCCTTTTTCCTCGATCACCGCAACACGCGCAAAAAAGTCGGCGACACCGCGGCGGGCAAACGCTTCCTCAACCTGTTTTCCTACACCGGCAGCTTCACCGTCTATGCCGCCACCGGCGGCGCGGTATCCAGTGAAACCGTCGATTTATCCAACACTTATCTCGATTGGGCGAAACGCAATTTCGAACTCAACGGCATCGACACCGAACAACACAAAAATCGTCCGCGCCGACGTGTTCCAATATCTGCAAAAATGCCGCCGCCGAAGGCAAACAGTTCGACCTGATCGTCATGGATCCGCCCAGCTTTTCCAACAGCAAAAAGATGCTCGACATCCTCGACATCCAGCGCGACCATAAAAAGCTGATTGACGGCACAATGAACCTGCTCGCTTCAGACGGCATTCTGTATTTCTCCAACAACTTGCGCAGCTTTGTGTTGGACGATTCGGTCGCGGAACAATACGCCGTCAAAGACATTTCCAAGCAGTCCGTTCCCGACGATTTCCGCAACAAAAAAATCCATCAATGCTGGGAAATCAAGCATAAATAAGCATCAGGCCGTCTGAAAGCCAGTTTTCAGACGGCCTGATTACCATATTGAATCTCTCAATCAATAGGCGCATAATTCAAGAAATTGTTGACAATATTAAAAAGGAAAAAGAACATGCAAAACTACCTGACGCCCAATTTCTCATTCGCACCCATGATTCCGGAACGCGCGCTCGGCAGCCGGGTTTGGGATACCGAAGGACGAGAATACGTTGACCTGTCAGGCGGTATTGCTGTGAACGCGCTGGGCCATTGCCATCCCGATTTGATCGCGGCCTTGGCCGAACAATCGCAAAAACTCTGGCACATTTCTAATATCTATACCACCCAACCGGCACAAAAATTAGCTAAAAAACTGGTCGAAAACACCTTTGCCGACAAAGTGTTTTTCTGCAATTCCGGCGCAGAGGCCAATGAAGCCGCACTGAAACTGGCACGCAAATACGGCCGCGATCATTTTGGCGAACACAAAACCGAAATCATCTCCTGCCTCAACAGCTTCCACGGCCGCACCCTGTTTACCGTATCCGTCGGCGGCCAGCCCAAATACAGCAAAGACTACGCGCCGCTGCCGTCAGATATTACCCATGTTCCATTTAATGATATTGCCGCATTGGAAGCCGCCGTCGGCGACAAAACCTGCGCCGTGATTATCGAGCCGATTCAAGGCGAAAGCGGCATCTTGCCTGCCACCCAAGAATACCTGCAAGCCGCACGCCGTTTGTGTGACAAACACGGCGCCTTGCTCATTTTGGACGAAGTGCAAACCGGCATGGGCCATACAGGCAAACTGTTTGCCTACGAGCATTACGGCATCATACCCGACATCATCAGCTCCGCCAAAGCCTTGGGTTGCGGTTTCCCGATTGGCGCGATACTGACCACCGATAAAATCGCCCCAACCTTCGGCCCCGGAACGCATGGTTCGACCTTCGGCGGCAATCCGATGGCATGCGCGGTCGGCAGCCGTGCGTTTGACATCATCAATGCGCCTGGAACATTGGCACACGTTGAGCAACAAGGCCAAAAACTTCAGACGGCCTTGCGTGAAATAGGCGTAAAAACCGGAGTATTTAAAGAAGTCCGCGGCATGGGCTTGCTGCTCGGCTGCGTGTTGGCAGACGAATACGAAGGCAAGGCATCGGAAATTACCGCCGCCGCTTTAAAACACGGCCTGATGGTACTGGTTGCCGGCGCCAATGTGGTGCGCTTCGCCCCCAGCCTGCTTCTGAACGATGAAGACATGGCCGAAGGCTTGAAACGTTTTGAGGCGGCTTTGAACGAATGGTTAGCCTGATTTTCAAAGCCCAATAGCCAAATCAGCCGACAGCTTTTATTCCCTAATTGATGCCATATAGTAAAGGCCGTCTGAAAGACCGTTTGAGTTTTTCAGACGGCCTTTTTCAATATTGAAAACAACATCTGACTACATTCCCTGTCATTTGATGTTTGTTAAAAATCGTACCGCCTCTTCATGTTACGCTTGTCAAACATTTTGATTTTACAGAGAAAAGGAGCAGGAGATGGTATCATTGCAAACCCAAATTGCCGGTTTTTCTTTGGACAACTGCCTGATGAATGCGGCAGGCGTGGCGTGTATGACTGTTGAGGAATTGGAAGCCGTCAGACAGTCTTCGGCAGGCACTTTCGTTACCAAAACCGCAACGCTTTCCCCCCGTCAAGGCAACCCCGAGCCACGCTATCATGATGTTCCTCTCGGCAGCATCAATTCGATGGGCTTGCCAAACCAAGGCATTGATTACTATCTGGATTACCTGCTTACCCTTCAAGAGTCTCATCCGAAAAGGGCTTTTTTCCTCTCACTGGTCGGTATGTCGCCCGATGAAACGCATATGTTGTTAAAAAAAGTGCAAAACAGCGGATTCAACGGCATTACCGAACTCAATCTTTCCTGCCCAAACGTCCCTGGCAAGCCGCAAATCGCCTATGATTTTGAAACCACCGAGCGGATTTTGAGCGAAGCCTTCAGCTACTTCGATAAACCTTTAGGCATCAAATTGCCGCCATATTTCGATATCGTCCATTTCGATCAAGCGGCGGAAGTGTTCAACCGTCATCCCCTAAAATTCGTCAACTGTGTCAACTCCATCGGCAACGGCATGTATATCGAAGACGAATCCGTCGTGATCCGCCCGAAAAACGGCTTCGGCGGCATAGGCGGCCAATATATCAAACCGACCGCTCTTGCCAATGTCCACGCGTTCTATCAAAGACTGGATCCGTCTATCCAAATCATCGGAACGGGCGGCGTTTACAGCGGCCGGGATGCGTTTGAACACATCTTGTGCGGCGCAAGCATGGTGCAGATCGGCACGGCACTACACCAGCAAGGCGTAGGCATTTTTGAACGGATTTCCCTTGAATTAAAAGCCATCATGGCGCAAAAAGGCTACGAAAAAACTGGAAGACTTCAAGGGCAAATTGAAATATTTTGGCATAAGGTTTACGCTAAAAACGCCCAAGGCCGTCTGAAAATTTCAGACGGCCTTGTTGTATAATTGCTCCCCACATTACCCGTCTTCCCCTTCAATGAAACTCAACCCTCAACAGCAAGCCGCAGTCCAATATCTTGGCGGCCCCCTGCTCGTCCTTGCCGGCGCAGGCAGCGGTAAAACCGGCGTGATTACCCAAAAAAATCAAGCATTTGATTGTCAATGTCGGCTATCTGCCGCATACCGTCGCCGCGATTACCTTCACCAATAAAGCCGCTACGGAAATGCAGGAGCGCGTCGCCAAAATGCTGCCCAAATCGCAAATGCGCGGGCTGACGATTTGCACGTTCCACTCTTTTGGGCATGAAAAATTCTGCGCGAAGAAGCCAATCAAATCGGTTACAAAAAAAACTTCTCCATCCTCGACTCTACCGACAGCGCGAAAATCATCGGCGAACTTTTGGGCGGTACGGGCAAAGAAGCTGTATTCAAAGCGCAGCACCAAATTTCCCTGTGGAAAAACGATTTAAAAACGCCCGAAGATGCCGTTCAGACGGCCTCCAATGTGGGGAACAACAAACAGCGCGTGTTTATGCCAGTTATCAGGAAACCCTGCAAAGCTATCAGGCGGTAGACTTCGACGACTTAATCCGTCTGCCCGCCGTGCTGTTGCAGCAAAACAGCGAAGTGCGCAACAAATGGCAGCGGCGGCTGCGTTATCTGTTGGTTGACGAATGCCAAGACACCAACACCCTGCCAATTCACCCTGATGAAGCTCTTGACCGGCGCGGAAGGCATGTTTACCGCCGTCGGCGACGACGACCAGTCCATCTACGCTTGGCGCGGCGCAAACATGGAAAAACCTGCGCAAAATGCAGGAAGACTATCCGCAGATGAAAATCATCAAGCTGGAGCAAAACTACCGCTCCACCGCGCGGATTCTCAAAATCGCCAACAAAGTCATCGAAAACAACCCCAAACTCTTTACCAAAAAACTTTGGTCTCAGTTTGGCGAAGGCGAAATCGTCAAAGTCGTTGCCTGTCAAAGCGAGCAGCACGAAGCCGACTGGGTCGTCAGCCAAATCGTCAAGCAGAAGCTGGTCGGCGGTGACAAAACCCAATACGCCGATTTTCGCCGTGTTATACCGCGGCAACCATCAGGCGCGGATTTTTGAAGAAGCCTTGCGCAGCGCGCGCGTTCCTTACCAACTCTCCGGCGGACAAAGCTTTTTCGACAAAGCCGAAATCAAAGACGTTTTGTCCTACCTGCGCCTGCTTGCCAACCCCAACGACGATCCTGCCTTCCTGCGCGCCGTGACCACGCCCAAACGCGGCATCGGCGATGTAACGCTGGGTAAGCTCAACACCTACGCGCACGAACACGAATGCAGCCTGTATGAAGCCGCGCAAACTGAAGAAGCGCTTGCCCTGTTGAACCATACCAACCGCCAACACCTGCAAGCCTTCATGGATATGATTGAAAACTACCGTGCCAAAGCCGAAACCAGCGAAGCAGGCGAGCTTATTCATAACCTACTGAAAGAAATCGACTACGAAAACCACCTGTTGGCCAATGAGGAAGGCAAAGCAGGCGAAATCAAATGGCGCAACGTTACCGACCTGACCGGCTGGCTGGAACGCAAAGGCGAGCAAGACGGCAAAAACATCATCGAGCTTGCCCAAACCATCGCTCTGATGACGCTTTTGGAAGGTAAAGGCGAAGAAGAAGTCGATGCCGTCAAACTCTCCACCCTGCACGCTTCCAAAGGATTGGAATACCCCTACGTTTTCCTTGTCGGTTGCGAAGAAGGCATCTTGCCGCACAACGACAGCATCGAAGAAGACAACGTCGAAGAAGAACGCCGCTTGATGTACGTCGGCATCACCCGCGCCAAGCGCCAGCTTACACTGACCCACTGCCTCAAACGCAAAAAGCAAGGTACATGGCAGTTCCCCGAGCCAAGCCGCTTCATAGACGAAATGCCGCAGGAAGACATCAAAATCTAGGACGCAAAGGCGGCGATCCGATTGTGAGTAAAGAAGAAGGAAAAAGTCATTTAGCAGGATTGCTGGATATGCTGGGAAATAAAAAGAAAGGATAACGCAAGGCCGTCTGAAAACAAGGTTTCAGACGGCCTTATTGTCAGCAAAAAAATCACAAACAACCATTCAATAATCCTCACTTTATGTCGTCGCACCTATCCGACCCCATTTCGCCCAATCCTTCAAAAATAAATAAAAATAACTGAATAATCAGATATAAAATAAACAAAAGGACGGAAAGACGGCTTCTTCCGCCTTCTGTTCACAAGTAAAAATTGTCAACATTTCAAGTATAAATTCACAAGCAAAATCGCATTTTTCAGGTATAATAATGGATTCCCCAACTGCATTTTGTGAGCTGAATCCATGTCTGTTGTTCTGCCCTTGCGCGGTGTAACCGCCCTTTCCGATTTCCGTGTTGAAAAACTCTTTCAAAAAGTAGCCGCACTCGGCCTGCCCGAAGTCAAATTAAGCAGCGAATTTTGGTATTTTGTCGGTAGCGAAAAAGCACTTGATGCCGCGACAGTCGAAAAACTGCAAGCCTTACTGGCGGCGCAAAGCGTTGAACAAACGCCCAAAGCGCGCGAGGGCTTGCATTTATTTTTGGTAACGCCCCGTTTGGGTACCATTTCGCCGTGGGCTTCCAAAGCAACCAATATCGCCGAAAACTGCGGTTTGGAAGGCATTGAGCGCATCGAGCGCGGCATGGCCGTATGGTTGGAAGGTGCGCTTACCGACGGGCAAAAACAACAATGGGCAGCCCTGTTGCACGACCGCATGACCGAAAGCGTGTTGACCGACATCGATGCAGCGGCGCAACTGTTCCACCACATCCAATCGGAAACCTTCTCCAGCGTTGATGTATTGGGCGGCGGAAAAGAGGCATTGGTCAAAGCCAATACCGAAATGGGCTTGGCGCTTTCAGCCGACGAAATCGATTATCTGGTTGAAAACTATCAGGCTTTAAACCGCAATCCGTCAGATGTGGAGCTGATGATGTTCGCGCAGGCAAACAGCGAACACTGCCGCCACAAAATCTTCAACGCCGATTTCATCCTCAACGGCGAAAAACAACCGAAATCGCTTTTCGGCATGATTCGCGACACGCACAACGCGCATCCCGAAGGCACAGTCGTTGCCTATAAAGACAATTCGTCCGTAATCGAAGGCGCGAAAATCGAGCGTTTCTATCCAAATGCAGCGGAAAACCAAGGCTATCGTTTCCACGAAGAAGATACCCATATCATCATGAAAGTGGAAACACACAACCACCCGACCGCCATCGCTCCGTTTGCGGGCGCGGCAACGGGTGCGGGCGGTGAAATCCGCGATGAAGGCGCGACAGGCAAAGGTTCGCGTCCGAAAGCGGGCTTGACCGGCTTTACCGTCTCCAACCTGAATATCCCTGGCTTGGAGCAGCCTTGGGAACAAGCCTACGGCAAACCCGGCCATATTGCTTCCCCTTTAGACATCATGATTGAAGGCCCGATCGGCGGCGCGGCGTTCAACAACGAATTCGGCCGCCCGAACCTCTTGGGCTACTTCCGCACCTTTGAAGAAAAATTCGACGGTCAGGTTCGCGGCTATCACAAACCGATTATGATTGCTGGTGGCTTGGGCAGCATTCAGGCACAACAAACACACAAAGACGAAATCCCCGAGGGCGCGTTACTGATCCAACTGGGCGGCCCGGGCATGCTTATCGGCTTGGGCGGCGGCGCGGCTTCTTCCATGAATACCGGTACAAACGACGCGTCTTTGGACTTCAACTCCGTACAACGCGGCAACCCTGAAATCGAACGCCGTGCGCAAGAAGTGATCGACCGCTGCTGGCAGCTTGGCGACCAAAACCCGATTATCTCCATCCACGACGTCGGCGCGGGCGGCTTGTCCAACGCCTTCCCCGAACTCGTCAACGATGCCGGACGCGGCGCGGTATTCAAGCTGCGCGAAGTGCCGCTGGAAGAACACGGCCTCAACCCTCTGCAAATCTGGTGCAACGAATCGCAAGAGCGTTATGTGTTGTCGATTTTGGAAAAAGATTTGGACACCTTCCGCGCCATCTGCGAACGCGAACGCTGCCCGTTTGCCGTAGTCGGTACAGCAACCGACGACGGCCATTTGAAAGTGCGCGACGATTTGTTCTCTAACAATCCTGTCGATTTGCCGCTGAACGTCTTGCTCGGCAAACCGCCTAAAACCACGCGTACCGACAAAACAGTTACGCCGTCTGAAAAACCGTTTAACGCCGGCGATATCGACATTACCGAAGCTGCCTACCGCGTTTTACGCCTGCCTACCGTAGCAGCCAAAAACTTCCTGATTACCATCGGAGACCGCAGCGTCGGCGGCATGACCCACCGCGACCAAATGGTCGGCAAATACCAAACCCCCGTGGCCGACTGCGCCGTGACCATGATGGGCTTCAACACCTATCGCGGCGAAGCGATGTCTATGGGCGAAAAACCGACCGTCGCCCTGTTTGACGCGCCCGCCTCGGGCAGAATGTGCGTCGGAGAAGCCATCACCAACATCGCGGCGGTCAACATCGGCGACATCGGCAATATCAAGCTTTCCGCCAACTGGATGGCGGCGTGTGGCAACGAGGGCGAAGACGAAAAACTCTACCGCACTGTCGAAGCGGTTTCTAAAGCCTGTCAGGCATTGGATTTGAGCATTCCTGTGGGCAAAGACAGCCTGTCGATGAAAACCGTGTGGCAAGACGGCGAAGAGAAAAAATCCGTCGTTTCGCCGTTGAGCCTGATTATCTCCGCGTTCGCGCCAGTTCAAGACGTACGCAAAACCGTTACGCCCGAGTTGAAACGTCGAAGACAGCGTATTGCTGTTTGTAGATTTGGGCTTCGGCAAAGCGCGTATGGGCGGCTCAGCATTTGGTCAGGTTTACAACAACATGACCGGCGATGCGCCCGATTTGGACGACACAGGCCGTCTGAAAGCGTTTTACAGCGTGATTCAACAGCTTGTCGCCGAAGACAAACTCTTGGCGTATCACGACCGCAGCGACGGCGGCCTGTTTGCCACGCTGGTGGAAATGGCGTTTGCGGCACGATGCGGCTTGAACGTGGATTTGACTTCACTGGTTGCCAACCAAGCCGACGTCAACGAAGCCAGCATCCGCGCATTGTTCAATGAAGAGCTGGGCGCAGTGATTCAAATTGCCAAACAAGATGTTGCGGCAGTAGAAGCCTTGTTTAAAGAAGCTGATTTGGCACTGCATACCGTTGCGACCATCGATACTGACGAGAAAATTGTTATCCGCAACCAAGCAGGCATCGTATTGGAACAAAACCGCGCCGACCTGCAACGCGCATGGCAGGAAACCAGCCACGCCATCCAACGCCTGCGCGACAATCCTGCCTGCGCCGACAGCGAGTTCGCCCTGATTGGCGACAACGAACGCAGCGCATTGTTTGCTGACGTGAAATTTGACGTGAACGAAGACATCGCCGCGCCGTTTATCAACAGCGGCGCGAAACCCAAAATTGCCATCCTGCGCGAACAGGGCGTAAACGGACAAATCGAAATGGCCGCCGCCTTCACCCGCGCCGGATTTGATGCCTACGACGTGCATATGTCCGACCTGATGGCAGGCCGCGTCCACCTTGCCGACTTCAAAATGCTGGCGGCGTGCGGCGGCTTCAGCTACGGCGACGTACTCGGCGCGGGCGAAGGCTGGGCGAAATCCATCCTGTTCCACCCTGCTCTGCGCGACCAATTTGCCGCCTTCTTCGCCGACCCGGACACGCTGACATTGGGCGTGTGCAACGGCTGTCAAATGGTCAGCAACCTTGCCGAGATTATCCCGGGCGCAGAAACATGGCCGAAGTTCAAACGCAACCTGAGCGAACAGTTCGAAGCGCGCCTGAGCATGGTTCATGTCCCCAAATCAGCCTCCCTGATCCTGAACGAAATGCAAGGCTCCAGCCTGCCTGTCGTGGTCAGCCACGGCGAAGGCCGCGCCGACTTTGCGCTTCACGGCGGCAATATCTCCGCCGATTTGGGCATTGCGCTGCAATATGTGGACGGTCAAAACCAAGTGACCCAAACTTATCCGCTTAACCCTAACGGCTCGCCGCAAGGCATCGCCGGCGTGACTAACGCCGACGGCCGCGTCACCATCATGATGCCGCATCCGGAACGCGTGTACCGTGCCGCGCAAATGAGCTGGAAACCGGAAGACTGGACGGAACTGTCTGGCTGGTACCGCCTCTTTGCCGGCGCAAGAAAAGCTTTGGGCTAATGAAAAGCTTGATCTGATCAGGCTTTAAGCAAGGCCGTCTGAAACAGGAAAGGCAAAATTTTCCGCCTCCTGTTTTCAGACGGCCTTTAAGTTTACTTTATTTATAGAAACCGGCTGCCGTCATTCTGTATTTCCCTCTTTTAAACTATAATCGAGATATTCAGACGGTCTTTCCCGACATTATGACTCGACAAGCCTTTATCCTCAGCGATTGCGAATTTTCCGAATACGGAGAAAAGCCTTACGCCCTGTTGACCGCGAATCCGACGAAGGAACACCACTTCATCGCTCAAACCGAGCAGCGGCAGCATTCGCATAATCCGCAGGTCAGCCCGCAGAATCAAAACGTTTACCGCCTGCCGCTGTCAATGTTCCATACTGGCGAAAAAGCCCGCGGCAAAGAACAAAACCGCAGCGAAGCGATAAGCGTCAACATCATCGGCAACTTGGCGGCGAAAAACCTCTATACGCTGACCTTTGTCGAAGACTCCGCCAACCAATACAATCTGGAAAGCTGGTTCAACCGTCATGAAAGCGGCTACGAAGATGCCTGCAAACACCTGCGCACCCTGCCTGCAGACCGTCTGAAAACAACTACGGCAAATGCCGACACCGTCAAAGTACCGGATGCCTTGTGGCGGATATTGCGGCTGAAATTCCTCGGTATCCTGCGCAATCCGCACAACCATAAAAACCTGTTTGCCCATCGCCTACACCAAGCACTTCGGGCGCGGCTGCCGGAAGTCAGTTTTGAATTTGTCCGCTTGATCAGCAAACGCGACCCCAAGCGCATCGAAGCCATTATGCAGGACTACCGTTTTACCTTTCTCGGCTATGTCGATTGGCTGGGCGGGCTTTACGGTATGTTGAGCGAAGGCGTGGCGCAGCCGTCGTTGTTTGAACGGCTGTTTTGCAATATCTTTGCCGAACCCGAAGCCGTGAAAATCGAATTGTTCCGCTATCCGGAAAACACGGGGCTGTGCCTGTTTGGCGACAGCAGTTTCTGCCTGCAAGCCTCGACCAAGCTATTGAGCGTCGGCGTCAATATTTCGCACGATATGTTTGCCATCGTCCATCTGCAAACCGGCCGTTGGCACGCGTTTAAAAACACCTTTCATCACGATGCACCCAAACTGCAAGGCCAAGTACGGATTATCGACGGCGACCAAACCCAAAGATTGCTGTTCAACCGACTGTGCATCCAGCAAGCCCATGAAGCCGTGTTCGGCCAAAGCCCGAATATCAAAGATTATTTAGAGGCCGTCTGAAACCCCAAACCAGAAGAAAGCATATGAAAATCACGCCAATCCAAGCCCTAAACGACAACTACATCTGGATGATTCAAGAAGGCAACCATGCCGCCTGCGTCGATCCGTCCGATGCCACGCCCGTTTTGAAATTCCTTGTCCACAACCGCCTGATGCTGGCGCAAACATGGATTACCCATCCGCACCCCGACCACACCGGCGGCGCAAAAAAGCCTGTTCCACGGATTTTTTTAGAATCTCCGATTTATGGCGAAAGCGACATCGACGTGGCGACGCATACCGTTACCGCAGGTACGCAGTTCCCATTTGGCGAAGGCTTGGTTACCGTTTGGGCAACCCCCGGCCATACCGACCGCCACATCAGCTATCTGCTGGAAAATTCAGACGGCCTGCACGTTTTCTGCGGCGATACCTTGTTCTCCGCCGGTTGCGGCCGCGTATTTACCGGCACAATCGAGCAGCTTTTACGACAGTTTCCACCGATTCAACCAGCTGCCCGAAGAAACGCTGTTTTATCCGGCGCACGAATATACCGCCTCCAACCTGCGCTTTGCCCAGCATATCGAGCCGGACAACGCCGACATTCAGACGGCCTTGGCCGCAGCCGAACACACGCCGACACTGCCTGTCAGCCTGGCACACGAACGCAAAGTTAATCCGTTTTTCCGCGTACATCTGCCCGAAGTTCAGGCACGCGCCGAAGAATTGAGCGGACGAAAATTAAACAGCGAACTCGAAGTCTTCGCCGCTTTGCGTGAATTGAAAAATCAATTTTGATTGGGCTTAGTCCCTAAAGAATAAGGCCGTCTGAATAAGCGTGAAACCATGAATCACGCCTGTTCAGACGGCCTTAAAACCTTCATCAATATCATAACCATAAAAGCATAAGCCTACGGCTGCTTTTTATGTTTCACACATTCCGCAGCATATTGTTCGCCCCAACGGTGCATGGCTTCGATCACAGGCATCAGCGTCCGCCCAAACTCAGTCAACGAATATTCTACCTTCGGCGGTACCTGCGGATACACTTCCCGATGAACGATACCGTCGTTTTCCAATTCGCGCAGCTGCAGCGTCAACATCCGCTGGGTAATACCTGCCAACAAACGCTGCAACTCATTGAAACGTCGGGTTTCCCCGTGTAAATAATATAAAAATCAATACCTTCCATTTGCCGCCGATAATATCCAAAGTATTAACGACCGGACAGCAAGAGCCGTGTGCGTGTTCTGTTTCCGACATACAAAAATCTCCAAACAACAGTATAAAAAAATGTGCGTACTTGTTATAAAGTTTGTACCCCTATAATACAAGCATTCTAGTAACAAAAGGCCATCTGAAAGACTTCAGACGGCCATAAAAAAAGAAGGAACTTTATCATGCGCAACATCAAACAAATCTACCGAGCCGACAGCCAACACTGGGTAGGCAACGGATTCCTCGTGCAACCTTTGTTCTCCCACATGGCTGACGACCGCGGCACCAATCCATTCCTGATGTTGGACTATGCCGCACCGTATGAATTTGCACCCAACGAAACGCACGGTCCGCGCGGTGTCGGACAACATCCGCACAAAGGCTTTTGAAACCGTTACCATTGCCTACCACGGTGAAGTGGCACACCGCGACTCCAGCGGCGGAGGCGGCATTATTTACGAAGGCGACGTGCAATGGATGACCGCAGGTTCAGGCATTATTCATGAAGAATTCCACTCTGAAAACTTCAGCAAAAAAGGCGGACTCTTTGAAATGGTGCAACTTTGGGTCAACCTGCCGGCCAAAGACAAAAACACGCCGCCACGCTATCAGCATCTTGCCAAAGCGAATATTCCCCGTCGTCGAATTTCCAGACGAAGCCGGCTACTTACGTCTGATTGCAGGGCGAACATGACGGCGTAAAAGGCGCGGCGGACACGTTCACCGAAATGAATGTTTGGGATATTGTGCTCCATGCCGATCAAAGAAGCCGAATTGGCAGTACCCGACAATCACAATCTGTCTATGGTTGTCCTGCGTGGTAAGCTTACGTTTAATGGCAAATGAACAGGCGACAGCCGGAGAATTGGTCAATTTTGAGCAAACCGGCGGGTAAAGTGCGCGTAAAAGCCGGTAGCGAAGAAGTCAAAAATCTTGCTGCTTTCAGGCGTTCCGATTGATGAACCCGTAGTCGGCTACGGCCCATTTGTGATGAATACTGCCGAAGAAATCCGACAAGCCATCAGCGATTTCAAAAAGCGGCAAAATTCGGCCGTATTGATTAAGATATTTGCTTAAACCGCTAACGGAAAGCTTGCTGATTGATTTCATTGTATGCATTACCCAAGTTCATCCATGCAAAAAGGCCGTCTGAACAATATCCGTTCAGACGGCCTTTTATTATTTCAGGGATTATTCCCACTCAATCGTGGCAGGCGGTTTGCCGCTGACATCATAAACCACGCGGTTGATACCTTTGACTTCGTTGATGATGCGGTTGGACACGCGGCCGAGCAGCGAGTAAGGCAACTCAGCCCAGTGCGCAGTCATAAAGTCGCTGGTAATTACGGCACGCAAAGCTACGACGTAATCATAAGTACGGCCATCGCCCATTACGCCGACGGATTTTACGGGCAGGAACACGGCAAAGGCTTGGCTGGTCAGGTCGTACCAAGATGTACCGTTTTTCATCGGTAGTATTGCGCAATTCTTGGATGAAAAATGTCGTCCGCTTGACGCAATAAGTCGGCGTATTCTTTTTTTCACTTCGCCCAAGATACGCACGCCCAAACCCGGGGCCCGGGAACGGATGACGGTATACCATTTCGCGCGGCAGACCCAAAGCGACGCCCAATTCGCGTACTTCGTCTTTTGAAACAAGTCGCGCAACGGCTCAAGCAGCTTGAGTTTCATGTTTTCAGGCAGGCCGCCGACGTTGTGATGCGATTTGATGGCGTGGGCTTTTTTTGGTTTTCGCGCCTGCGGATTCGATTACGTCAGGGTAAATCGTCCCTTGCGCCAGCCATTTGGCGTTGGTGAGTTTTTTTCTCTTCAGCGTCAAAATACTTCGATAAATTCTGCACCGATGATTTTGCGTTTTTTTCTCCGGATCGGTCACGCCGGCAAGTTTCGCCAAAAAAACTGCTCTTCGGCATCAACGTGAATCACGCGTACGCCCAAGTTGCGGGCAAACATGTCCATCACCATTTTGCCTTCGTTCAAACGCAACAGACCGTGGTCAACAAACACGCAGGTCAGTTGGTCGCCGATGGCACGATGAATCAGCGCGGCGGCTACGGAAGAGTCCACGCCGCCGGACAAACCCTAAAAATCACTTCGTCGCTGCCAACTTGTTCGCGGATTTTTGGCAACGGCTTCTTCGATGTAGTTCGGCATGGTCCAGCTTGGTTGTGCGCCGCAAATATCTAAGACAAAGCGGTTTAACAACGCGCGGCCTTGTTTGGTGTGGGTCACTTCAGGGTGGAATTGGATGCCGTAGAATTGTTTCTCAGCATTTTCCATCATGGCAATCGGGCAAGACGGCGTATCGCCGATAACAGAAAAAGCCGGTAGGCAGTTTGGAAACTTTATCGCCATGGCTCATCCAAACGTCCAGCGTATTAGGCGCATCGTCTTGAATGCCGCGTGTCAGCTCGCTGTCGATGGTTTTAACTTGCGCATAACCGAATTCGCGTTGGTTGCCCGGGGCTAACTTCGCCACCCAAGTGGTGCGCCATAAATTGCATGCCGTAGCAAATGCCCAAAACCGGAATGCCCAAATCAAAAAAATACCGGTATCGGCTTGATAATCGGATTTGTAAACGGAATTAGGGCCGCCGGAGAGGATGATGCCTTTCGGGATTGAAAGGCTTTGATTTCTTCCAAAGGCATGTCGAAAGAATGCAGTTCGCAGTAAACGTGGGCTTCGCGCACGCGGCGGGCGATCAGCTGGGTAACTTGCGAGCCGAAGTCGAGGATGAGGATTTTGTCTTGGGTCATGGCGGAAACTTTGCAAAATGTAAGAAAACGGTGCGGCCGGGAGGGTAAATTTCAAATTTAAACCACAATAAAAAAGGCCGTCTGAATCGGCGGATTATACCATTGTTCAGACGGCCTTTATAGGGCAAAACCCAAATCTCTCATCTTTCTATTTTGTGTGTTTATCAGGAATCATATCGCTGCGCGAGAGCAACAGCAGGCAACCCAATACGACCATGCCGATGGCCAGCAACGGCGAGAGGTAAATCCAGTAGCTCATGTGCAGATAAATGGCTGTACCGATATAAACCAGCATCGGGCCGGAAACAATGGACTGTTTGTTGATGCCGTCCATAATCAACACGGCAAAGCCCAAAATAATTAATGCGCCGGCAATCATTGTCGATGTCGCAGGCAAAATATCCGTGGCGCGTAAAAACCAAACTGCGCCAAAGATAATCAAAAATAAAGGCAGAAAAAGTGAAGGACGGGACATAACAACGCTCCGTAAAGGTTTCAGACGGCCTGTATTATTGGGTGCGCCGGCCATGCAGGCAAGATATAAAAATGCAATCTTGTGTGTGATTATGCAAAGGTTGGCACAACAAAAAGGCCGTCTGAACAACGGCAAACCGAAATCAAATATTTCAATTTTTCCTGTTCCAGACGGCCTTTCAAATCATCAGGCTTTGCCGGTGCTGCCGAATCCGCCTTCGCCGCGCTCGCTGGCGGCAAACTCGTCCACAACCTTAAATGCAGCTTGGACAACCGGCACAATCACCATTTGCGCGATGCGCTCCATCGGCTCGATGGTAAACGCTTCTTTACCACGGTTCCACAAAGAAACCTTCAATTCGCCTTGATAATCCGAGTCAATCAAACCGACCAAATTACCCAAAACAATACCGTGTTTATGACCCAAGCCGGAACGCGGCAGCAAAACGGCTGCGTAAGCAGGGTTGGCCAAATGCACCGCCAAACCGGTCGGCACGAGATATACATCGCCCGGCTGCAATACAACAGCTTCATCCAAGCAGGCACGCAAGTCCAAACCGGCAGAACCGGGCGTTGCATAAGCAGGCAGGGAATCGGCCATTTTCGGATTTAAGATTTTCAGTTCGACTTCGGTTTGCATGACAGGACTCCGTATTGTTCTATATTGGAAAGGGCTACGATTATACACAAATGCCCTTGAGGCCGTCTGAAAAAACGGAGTATGATTCGGTCAAACCTAAGGAGAAAAATCATGGATTTACACAATATCCGCGAAGATTACAGCAAACGCGAGCTATCGGAAGCCGAGTGCCATGCCGACCCGATTGTCCAATTCGAGCAATGGCTGAACGAAGCGATTCACGCCGAAGTCAACGAGCCGACCGCGGTCAACGTTGCCGCCGTGGGCGAAGACGGCAGGCCCAACAGCCGCATGGTACTACTGAAAGAAGTCAACCCCAAAGGCTTTGTTTTCTTTACCAATTACCACAGCCGCAAAGGCCGCTCCTATACGGCACACCCTTTTGCCGCCATGACTTTTTTCTGGCCGGAACTCGAGCGCCAAGTGCGCATTGAAGGACGCATCGAAAAACTCGACGACGCCGCTTCGGACGAATATTTTGAAAGCCGCCCCTACACCAGCCGTATCGGCGCATGGGCAAGCGAACAAAGCGAAGTGATTTCCAGCAAAGCCGTTTTGGTGGCCAAAGCCGCAGCCGTCGGCGTCAAACATCCCCTGCATGTTCCCCGTCCTCCGCATTGGGGCGGATACCTCGTTATTCCCGACCGCATCGAATTCTGGCAAGGCCGCCCCAGCCGCCTGCACGACCGCATCCAATACCGCCTGGTTGACGGCAACTGGATACGCGAACGCCTTTCGCCATAATTTTCGGATTTTCAAACAAAAAATTACTGGTTGAGTTACAATACAGCCTTTCATCGGCAGGCCGTCTGAATCTGATTTTCAGACGGCCTTTTCCCCCAATCCAACCCCTGCCGCAACTGCCGCAGAAGAACCGCTTTTTCAAGCGAGTTAGGAAAAATCATGTCTAAACAGCCTTCCAGCAAACGCCAATGGCGCGACGGTGTATCATCTGCCGCCAAGAAACCTTCCAAACCGGCCAAATCCTTTGCCAATAAAAAACGTCCAGACGACGAACGCAAAACATCAGGCAAACCTTACGGCCAAAAAAAGTTTCAGACGGCCCCTAAAGCTCAAAAATACCGCGCCCAAACAACGTGCTGCCAAAGCCAAAAAACTGGTTGTCCGCAACCCCAACCAAAAAATCATGGAACACGCCCGCGATTTGAAAGAACGCCGCAGCGACCTTTCACGCTTCGAACCCGAGCGACTGCAAAAAGTCCTGGCCGCTTCCGGCGTCGGCTCACGCCGCGAAATGGAAGAATGGATCAGCAACGGCTGGGTAACGGTCAACGGCCGCGTAGCCCAACTGGGCGAAAAAGTTACGCCCGACGACCACGTTACCGTCAAAGGCAGCATCATCAAACTCAAATGGGCAGACCGCCTGCCGCGTATCATCCTCTACTACAAACAAGAAGGCGAAATCGTTTCCCGCGACGACCCGCAAGGCCGTGTCAGCATTTTCGACCGCCTGCCGCAAGCAGCCAGCAGCCGCTGGGTGGCCATCGGCCGTTTGGACATCAATACCAGCGGCCTGTTGATCCTGACCACTTCAGGCGAACTCGTTCAACGCTTTGCCCACCCCAGCTTTGAAGTCGAACGCGAATACGCCGTGCGCGTATTGGGCGAACTAACCACCGAACAAATGCGTATCCTGACCGAAGAAGGCGTCATGCTCGAAGACGGTCTAGCAAAAAGTCGAACGCATCTACGAACAAGGCGGCGAAGGCGCAAACAAATGGTACAACGTCGTCATCAAAGAAGGCCGCAACCGCGAAGTACGCCGCATTTTTGAAAGCCAAGGCCTGACCGTCAGCCGCCTCGTCCGCGTAGGCTTCGGCCCTATCGGCCTGCCAAACCGCCTTAAACGCGGCCAGTTCTACGAACTCAATCCGGCAGAAGTCGCCAACATCATCAAATGGGCGGACATGCTGCTGCCTGGCGAACGTCGCCGGAAGAAAAGTTAATGTAAGATAAATCGGGGCTGAGGCCTTTACAAAAATCGTCTCAGCCCGACAAAAATCTTGCCCAAGTCATAAAATAGTGGGTTAAGTTTAGACCAGTACCGCATTGCTCCGCCTTATCCTGATTTAAACTTAACCCACTATTCACACATTAAAACTCAAAAAAAGTGACTCAGCGCCAGCGTTAACTCTGCCAATACACTGCCATCAACACTTTT